>Ga0206130_10000003_pt1:0-257500 | contig 619616 bp, 517 predicted proteins | sample Helgoland_Spring_9_FD_148637 | JGI IMG/M metagenome (GOLD analysis project Ga0206130, IMG submission 148637) | Pelagic subsurface seawater microbial communities from Kabeltonne, Helgoland, North Sea - Helgoland_Spring_Bloom_20160512_1 | ecosystem: Environmental > Aquatic > Marine >...
ACAGGTATCTACTTTATCATTTTAGATTCTGGTGAATCCTTTAAAGTGATTAAACAGTAGTGAGAAAGTATCGTATTACTACACAAATACAATAAGAGAAGGCCATTCGTTTTACGGATGGCTTTTTCTATACATTTGAATTATGGCTCCAAAGGATGTGTTGGTGATTAAAAAAGAACATTTACAACCTGGTATTAAAAAATACAACGGTGTGATAGATTCGGAATTGAAAGAACTTTTCTCACTAGCAGGCCTGGATGTTGAACCATACTTGTTTCGCGATGGACGTATTCTTGTGATCTATAAAGGGCAACACAACGGTATTCTTTACGCAACAAAACAGATTCTTTTTGAAAAGCTACAATTAGCTTAAAGTCTATACCAACACATATTAAGATTACCACCTAACGCCCTTAAATAGGCTCCTCAAAGCGCGCCCTTATTTGAAATGGCATACTGCTTTGTGCTGCACACTCAATGGCGTTAAATCAATTTATTGTAATATTAGCTATAAGAATCGCGATTAATGTGTGATTCTTATGCTTAAAAAAAACAGTTATCAACTAAAACTTTATTTATCCTAAACGGGCTAGTCGGAACCTTTTTTGGCCTGGGTTACGTTTTTATGCCAGAAATGCAAATGGGAATGTACGGTGTTCAATCGTCGGAATCTGGCATCTTATTGATGCAAACAGCTGGAGCTGCACATGTTGGTTTTGCGGTGATGAATATTACCGATTCTGCCTCTACTAAAATGGTTTCACTAGGCATGATGGGTGCTTGGATTACAACAACAGCCATTAGCCTCTATGGAGTATTAACAGATGGTCTTAATTCCTTCGGCTGGAGTGGTGTTGCAGTAGGTCTGTTTTTCGTGGTCATGTATGGTATGAAAAAATTCAAGAACTAAAACGTATCAACCTTGTAATTAAGGTAATTACAACCAAAAACGGACATGCCTTTGGCATGTACGTTTTTTTTAGTCAAAATCATTAGTATATCAGTACTGTCTCTGTTTTAAATCGATTTCAATCGGAGTATCTATCAGTTGTGGTTTTAACGCCTCGTTGGATTTAAAAACCCCTTTCACCTTCTTCCACTTTGGCATACGTTGAACCCCGACAGAATAAATAGTCAGTTTATCCCCTTGAAAATGAAACCGTAAAAAGTTCTTGTATCCACCAATTTTTAGCGATGAGAAAGCCTCATTGTCGTGCATTGTAAGCAACAAGCTACTAATCAACAAAGAACCCTATAATTACTCCAGATATAAACCCACCTACAAAGAATACCTCTGCACTCATGGTTAACATTCTTACGGCGTCATTTTGAATTCCCAAAACCGCGTCGTTAAACCATGCAAAAAAACTAAAGGAGCTAATCATTAAAACAACATGCATAATCCCATGGAACACTCCAGCAAGGCTTGCAATTTTATATTTTGAGGACTTCCCATCACAGAAAGCAAGAAAGCCAAAAACAAACATCAGTAAAATTACGACAGCTGTTGGGCTATGACCAAAGGTTTTGAGCAGGCGAACAAATATTTCGTTATTAATTAATTTTCCGGTGTTTCCCATTTCGCTGAATATAGTTCCAGGTATGTCGTCTAAGAGGCACGTGGTATACAACGCATATGCCATAATCAAATGAATGGTACATAGAAACAAGACAAAACGAACAAATTTATTTATCAGAGTAGCACAGCGCTGTTTTCCTTATCCATGCTAGTAGCCGTGGGTTTTTACTTTTTCAAACACGATTATGTGTCTGGATATTTCGAAATGATTGGTTTCCCAGCGTGGTTGGTTTATCCTTTAGGCATTGTCAAAGTGCTTGGCATTATTGGTATGTATAACACAAAATACAAATTGCTGAGAGAATGGGCATATGCAGGATACTTATATAACTGTTTACTTGCCCTGGCAGGAAATGCGTTATGTCCTGAAGGTGAGTTTACTGGAGGCGCTGTTGTAGCGGTTGTTCTACTTCTGGTTTCCTACTTTTCTCGACGTAAGGTATACACCTCTTAAGACAGCCAAAAAGGTTAACACTGCTATTTACGTTTCAACCCCACTATTAATGTGTGGTTGTTCTCAGTGCGTATACCGTCGGGTTTCGTTAGATATTGGTTCATGTAACCAACACTTACTGATACGTGTTTTGTAAGCATATAGTCAAGACCTCCGTACGCCCAATTCTGATCAAAATAATGTGCCGGATTTGTTTTACGGAGATGGACAAATAATTCATTGAACATCGTAAAAGACCAAGGTGTTTTTTCTCCTTTGATGGACAAAGGATGTGAAAGTCCGAGTTTATATCTAAATCTATTCCGCAACGATGTTTCATCCAACATCAAAAACCGATGTTCTAGCCTATATCGATGACTAATCTTCCATGCCGATACTGTATTCTTTAAGGAAACTTGTTCAACAACACGATGTTCGAAGAATCTTTCATCAATGGCTTGTTGACCATATGGAAAATTGATTGCGAAATCATAACCAAGGGTTCCAGTGAAATTATCAGATAGTTTATGGTTAAAATTGATACGTACCAAGGATTGCTGCCAATCGGCAACAAAGTCATTCCTTCTTAAGGAGACAAGACCTGACACGCTTTGTTTCTCACTAAACTTGTGTTTAAGAGATAAGTCAAGCCAAACATTTTGATGATGGGCTACAACTTGTTGTGCACTACTTGTCAGCGGAACAACAAGTCCAAGAACTACAAGCAAAATCAACGTCTTTATGGTACTCGACAAACAATGCATATTTTAAACTGTGGTAGGTTTATGTACAGAATACTCCTTTCTGTTTAAGCCTCGATAATACTAAAATCTAACCAATTTGCCTTATCATTTCACTCCTACTTATTAGAATAGATCGCACCAATTGTAAGAATTAATAAACACTCTGTGCTACAACATTCAATGGCCTTTAGCCTGAATTACCACAGTGGTCGATTTGACATATATCAGATAGATTCACACCCAAATTATTGCTTTAACACTAGGAAAATTACCCACAAAACTTTGACATTTAGATGATATTCACTATCTTGAAGGCATGGTTAAAAGTTACGTAGGGCCCATCCGGCAAGAAGCAGCAGACATTAGGACTGATAAATTAATTTCAGCCTATATGACAACAAAGGTGATTTCTTTTCACCCAGATTTATCTATTTACGAAGCGATGCAAACGCTTTTATGGAATAAAATATCTGGTGCTCCGGTAATCAATGAACATCAAGAGTTAGTTGGCGTGCTTTCGGAAGGAGATTGTTTAAAGGAAATAGTGAAAGGGAAGTATCACAACGCAATCACGGATACCGGAACAGTGGGTGAACACATGACAAAGAATCCAGTCACCATTAAAACCAACATGACTATTTTGGATGCTGCACACTTTTTCTTAAGTCAACGCTTCAGAAGGTTCCCTGTAACTAAAAATGGGAAGTTGGTGGGATTACTTACCCAAACAGATTTGATGCGGGCAATGAATGAGCTTTAGCGGGCTAAAATCCGCCTTTTCTAAATTTAGCTCCAATCATAAAAGTGCCTGTCTTGCTTATCAGGTTGGATGAACCTCCTAGAATAGACTGTACACCAAAACCGCGTCTGGCGTCGAAACCGACAGACCACTTTTTTCCTACAATTCTGTGAACACCGTAAGGCACAAAAAATCGATTGTATACCACCGGTTTTGCAATAAAATGCTGTGTTTTTTCTTCAAAGCTTTCTTGTGTAGAAGGATGCGCTCCTGGTTCAAAATACTCGCCTTCAATCAATAACATTTCATTCGACAAGGATATACTCGTATTGGTAGCAGCACCACAATACCAAACAAACTTCTTATGTGCGCCCCATGTTCCGTTCCATAAATAAGCAAACTCAAACGTGAACTCGCTATGCAAATTACAGTAAACAATAGACGTATCTAATTCTTTGTTTTTGTAGGTTATCATGGACTCTTTCGGGCTATGCATTCCAATGCCAACTCGAAGTGATTGGTTGGATAGGTACTCCCCTTTTTTCTTATTCCAAGGCGCATAACTCCTGTTAAAGTAAAGTCCTAATCCAGCGGTTTTAGACGATATTTCCTCTGTCATACCCGATAGGTCGCGCTCCAACGCATCAGGGTTTTCAGCCAACGCCGTTAAATTATTGAGCGACATCCGATGATATTGATCGTTGTCTACGCCTAATCCGAAATCGAATTGATTGTATTTAAGTCTCTTAACATTTGGTTGCGCATAAGAGAATATTGTGAGTAAGGATAATACAAGTCCGAATACTATCTTTTTGCATATCATAATGGTACCTGTTAGTCTATTTCGAATTTACTATCGGAATACGGTTTTCTATTTTGTAATTACAAACCGCACTATCGCAATAATAAAACCGAACCGTTAAGTGCGTGACCTTTCATTGTCCGATCTCTAAACCACACGATGTAGAAATACGACCCTGCAGGTACTGGCTTGTTTTGATAGTTACCATCCCATCGTTTTGCTATGTCGTCCGACTCAAAAATCTTCTCTCCCCAACGGTTGTAAATGGTCATGGTGTACTCACTTACTCTTTGCAGCGTAGTTAGGCCAAAATCTGGATTTATATCGTCATTTAAACTCGGACTAAAGGCTGATGGCAATAAAAACAGGCTAGGTAAATTAACCAGTAAGGTTTTTGTAATCGTATCAGGACAATTCGCCTGGTTATTGGTAATCAAGGTTACGTCGTAACTTGATTCCGCCGCATAAGTGTGTGTGGGATTTTCAATATTGTCGGACGAGAAATCTCCGAAGTCCCATTCCCAAAAACTTGCATTCTGACTTAGAGAAGAAAATTTCACAGGAATATCAACCAAAGGGTCTTCATCGTACGAAAAATCTGCAATTGCCCTGGTGTCTATTGTAATAGGTATGACGATAGAATCATAACATCCCGTACTACCTTGCACTTTGAGTAATACGTTATACATATTGGGGTCTGAATATACATGCACCGTGTTTTGTACTATCGAAATATTTCCATCTCCAAATTGCCAATCCCACGCATCAACGGTTCCGTTTGTCATTGTACTCAAGTCATTGAAAACAATCGGAGATTCTTCGCAGTTTCCAATATGTTCGAACAGGGCTGTAGGGCAAATGGTTGAATCAGACAACGTCCATATTCCTTCAAAGTCGTTTGAACCGCCTTCGGCATAGTTCGATATGGCATTGTCTTGGCCCACCCTACTATACAGCCAAGTATCTGAAGAGGCGGCATATCGCATAGGACGCAGGTTATTTTCCAAAATTACATTGGTACTAGAATTTGATGTATTCCATTCCAAATCTTGGTAACCATATCTACTCACTCCGAACGGTTTGGTGCTATAATTTGGTATTCCAACAATCCAATATCTATCCAGTAATCGATGCGCATTTTCAATACCATATTCGTTAAAAGTATTTAATACGCCTACTGGTAATTCCCGATTATTTGGGCTTTCAACAGTCCCTGTGGCATATGTGGCTATGGATACAAATCCAGAATCGATAGCGTTAACACCTGCAGTTTGAATATTGAATTGATAGGGTATTGGTACACCGGTTAGTGATTTAAATGGAATCTCGAAGCTTCCACTGTTTTCACGAACAACCCATTCGAAAGTTCCATACCCAACGGAATTTGGTGTTTCTGAAACAATACCTCCACCTGTTTGTAAAATACCAGATGAGGTTTTATTGTTCAATATCAGTGTATTAGCGTTGAGGACCAAATTTCTGTTGTTACACTTCAACTGACCAATCCCACCGTTGTTAAAGCCCCCTCCAACCAAGGTATTAACATGTAGTGTTTTATCGGCAGAGCCTGAAAGTTCCAATGAAGGAAACAGAGTCATGTCTGCCCCTTTAATATCTTGCACTCCTCCGTTTAAGGTAACCCTACCGACGTTTGTTGTAAAAACTCCAGAAGAACTGACGTTTGTCCAGTCCCCAGGAATGACCATATCGCCAGTACCGTAAACGTCCACTTTCCCATTTAAGGTGTCGTAATACTGGCCAGAACCATCCACCACCAAATAACCGCCATTGTCGAACACAAGGTGGCCACCACATTGCACAAAGCCTTGGCTATATGTCATAATAGACAAAAGCACTAAAAAGCCTGACAATATACAATGACGTAATTGAGGCATCTTATCCTTCTTTTTGAGCTGTTAAAATCAATGCACGCAAAGCGTTTATTTCCTCTTGTTGCTTTTCAAGCCTGCTATTGAGTGATTCGTTTTGTTCTGATAGTTCTTGAATCGCTTTGGTTAAAACGGGTACCATTTCGGTATAACGAATACTCATGTATTGGCTGCTATCAACCGGAACATCCACCACTTCAGGAATAATGTCAACAACCTCTTGGGCGATAAATCCAATAGATGCGTTGGTGTTGCCTTTGTATCGGTATTGTGTTGGATTTAACTGTAGTACTTCTGCTAAGCCGTATTGAAGATGAACGATGTCTGTTTTTGCACGTCTATCGGAAATAGAACTCCAGCTTGTACCACCTGCGGCTAAGGCAATTCCGGCCGTCATGCCTTGATTACTAAACAACCGATAACCTCCTGCAAATCTGGCAGTTAATTGGTTATTTACAGTACTTTTCACTTGTGTTGCGAGACTAATATCACTTAGAATCATTGCACCAGTGTAACCTTCTGTTGAACCGTAGCTTCCAATTACATGAGAGTAGTTTCCACTTGCGTTACTCCTATACCCGATTGCCGTACTTACTGAGCCACTGGCTGTGTCGTTGTAGCCCATAGCAATGGCATAGTTTCCACTAACGATGGACTGATACCCAAGTCCTGTTCCGTAATCACCAGACACGTTGGTTGAATAGCCTAACGCATTTGCATAGTCCCCGCTTGTACTGGTTGCGTATCCAAATGTAGCCGAATAAGTTCCAGACGCCTTGGTGTTCCAACCTTGAGCTATAGCAGCATACCCTGTTGCATCACTATGCGTTCCCAATGAAATGGAATAGGTAGCTGTAGCCGTAGATAATGCCCCAAAAGCTGACGCAAATTGGCCAGAGGCTGTATCAATATAACCCATAGCAATAGAATTGGCTCCAAATGTTTTGGAGTTGTTTCCAATAGCTACGGATGAATTCGCAGCAGATTTACAATTAAATCCAATGGCCACCGAATATGTATTTTTCGCTGAATCGCCATAACCTATTGCAACTGAATGTAGCCCAGTAGTTTTGGAATAAGACCCCATTGCTTGAGAGTAATTACCGGAAGCACCAGCATTAAATCCTCGGGCTGCTGCATATTGGCCACTGGCAATAGAAGAAGCTCCTTCGGCAATTGAATAACTTCCCGAAGCTAAACTTAACCATCCTTTGGCTAAAGCTCCGTATCCTGTTGCTGTCGCTCGAGCACCTACAGCCGTCGAAAAAGTCCCAGTTGTTTTACTATAAGAACCAATGGCTAACGATCCATAACCTTCTGCAGTATCAATCAAACCGATGGCCGTGGCTCTATCACCAGAAGATACTGATTGTCGTCCAATGGCTACGGAACTTAAGTTTGTTGACTTCAACAGGTAACCTATAGCCACTGAGCTATTACCTGTTGTTGAATCTCCATAACCAATAGCGACAGAGTTTACTCCTACAGTCTTGTTGTAAGAACCTAGAGCAATACCATAAGAGCCTGTTGATGTATTATTAAAACCTGCGGTTAATGAATAATCAGCGATGGCTTCTCCATTCCGTCCAAATGCCGTAGAATAATCTCCTTCTGCTGTGTTTAGATAACCCGATGCAAAGGAAGAGGAACCCGAAGCAATGTTGGAGTTACCAATAGTTGTAGATGAAACCCCTGAGGAAACATTGCGATAACCAAAGCTGGTTGAGTAATTCCCTTTAGCGGAATCTGAAAATCCGATAGCAACGGCATATGACCCGTTAACAACTGATCTATTTCCTCCAACGAACGAATAGTTTCCTGTAATGACGTTAGAATACCCAGAGGCAAAACCTGCATAGGCACTGTTCTCGTTGTCAAACCCCAAAGTTGTGCCATAATCTCCGGTGACTTGATTTGATCTTCCTAACACATAGGCATAATCACCGCTCAAATCATTGTATGAACCTATGGCCGTAGAAACATACCCAGAAACGGTATCATAATGACCGATAGCTTGAGAATAGTCTCCTTCAGCCAAGCTGTAATTCCCCTTAGCATATGCGTATAAGCCATCTGCTGAGCTATAATACCCATGAGCAGAACTGTAATTCCCACGCGCGTTTGTGAACGAGCCAGAACTAAACGACGTTATGCCTGATGCTTCCGTTTGATAGCCTAAAGACACAGAATAATTCCCTATCGCCTTTGTACTATAACCAAACGCAGTTGAATAGCCTCCGATGCTATCGTTATCCCAATTGTTGTTTGCGGTGTAGCCAGCACGGAATGCCGCCTTTCGTGGATACCAAAACATACGTGTCCCAGCTCCGGTTGTCGTTAACTGATTACCTACATTATAAAGTCCTTTGGCCATGACACCTCCGTCTGCCCAAGAGGAGCCACCTCGTTCAATAGTTAATGCAAACTCAGGGGTATTAGTCCCTATCCCTATTTTGTCGGTAAAAGACCCGTTGTACATTGATCCAGTACCGTTACCTAGCCAGTCTTGGTCAAATGCCGACATTACAATAAATGAATCTCGGCTTAAAAAAAGTGTGTCGTTTCTAAACGATAAATGCTGCAGTTCATTGGTTGAATCCTTATCATACGGTGGGAATACAAAAAATGAATCGCGACTTAAAAACACCGTATCATTAGAGAAAGTTAAACGTTGAATCTCATTGGTCGAATCTCTGTCGTAGGTAGGAAAAACGAAGAAAGAATCCTGGCTTAAAAAGAAAGTGTCGTTCGAGAATGTAAGTTTTTGAAGTTCGTTGGTGCTGTCTTTGTCTGCAATGGCAATCATGCCTGCGTACGTAAGTTGGCCCGTTGCATTTACAGTAAGTATGACCATACTATCTGATGACCCGTAACTCCCAGGTGTTACAGTTGTTTGTGCAAGGTCTATGGTGCCATATGCTTTAATTGTACCACCTGTTAGTCCATTACCGGCAGTAATTGTTTGCATCAATGGCTCCCATACATTCTGGTTGTAATACCAAAAACCAATCGTATCATCGGTTTGATAAACGGTTAAACCATTGGCTGGAGTCGCAATGCCCAGTTTTTGAACCTTTGTCATTCTTGGTATTAACATCCCGCCATTTACGGAGTTAACATCTAGCATAGCTGACTTGTCGGGTAAAGCACCAGTTTCATTGATACCAATGTTTTGTGCTAATAGATTGTGATGAATTGAAATTAGTACTGTAAACAGTACGATTAGACTGCACTTCTTCATACTTTGACGATTATGGACCAATACGAATATACAAAACATCGCACCTAGTACATAAAACACTCATTTCGTGTTGATTAACCCAGTGTTGAAACTTATTTCACCACTACATACATCATGCGAAATTGCATCTATTCTGCTGACTATTATCAGGTAATTTTCTAAGTGATTCAAAACAACTGAATGTAACTTTACTGCTTAAATGATGGATGAACACATGTTTACACTTGAAGAGCTGCAAAACGTTAAAAAACGGAAACAGTTAACAGATTTGGCATTATCTAAAAATGCCGACTTGAGAAAAATCAATCGAAACATTCGTTATGAGCAAGAGCTTAAACTGTTACAAGCCGAGCTGGTAAATTTACAACAGTGGGTTTCGCGCCATAAACTGCGGATTGCAATCTTGTTTGAAGGTCGTGATGCGGCAGGCAAGGGTGGTTCAATAAAACGATTTACGGAACACCTTAATCCGCGTTCGATGCGGATTGTGGCATTATCAAAACCAACGGAAGTTGAGAGCGGTCAATGGTATTTCAGAAGATATATCAAAGAGCTACCTAACCCAGGTGAAATTGTCTTTTTTGACCGAAGTTGGTACAATAGAGCGGTTGTTGAACCAGTAATGGGGTTCTGTAATAAAAAGCAATACAAGAAATTTTTAGCACAGGTCAACGAATTTGAGCACATGTTATACGAAGATGGTGTTGTGTTGATCAAATTCTGGTTTTCTATTTCCAAACTAGAACAGAAGAAACGATTTGAATCACGGCTTCTCAACCCATTAAAAGTATGGAAATACAGTCCTGTTGATATGAAAGGGCAGGAATTATGGGACAAATACACATATTATAAAGAGCAAATGTTTTCCAAAACACATACAACATTTAGCCCTTGGACTATTGTTAAAACAAATCAAAAGAAAACTGCTCGGGTCGAAAGTATGCGTCACGTCCTTTCCCTATTTGACTATGCAGGAAAATATAGAGCTAAAACTACTACAATTCCTGATCCGAATGTGATTGAAAGATACTATAGAGAAGCTGAACAAATAGATATATAATGATGAACAAACTACCAATAGACTTAAAAGAAGACGATGTTGAAATCTTAAACAGCCCAATTGGCCTGAAATATTTATTTGCTGATAAACGAACAGATGTTGGCAAAGCACTCCGAATGGCTACCTATGAGATTGAACTAAGATCTTTACAAGCCAAACTAGTTGATCTACAAAATTGGATCATACGAGAAAAAAAGAAAGTGGTTATCCTGTTTGAAGGAAGAGACGCAGCAGGAAAAGGTGGTGCAATACGTAGGATTACTGCACACATCAACCCTCGTCATTTTAAAATCGTTGCGTTACCTAAACCAGACGAAGAAGAAGTTGGTCAGTGGTATTTTCAGCGTTACGTTAACAAACTACCAAAGCCCGGAGAAATGGTGCTATTCGATAGAAGCTGGTACAACCGGGCGGTTGTAGAACCTGTTAATGATTTTTGCACGCAAGAGGAGTAACAAATCTTCATGGGGCAAGTCAATGATTTTGAACGTATGATTTTGGAATCAGGCACGTATCTAATCAAGTTTTATTTCTCCATTACGAAAGAAGAACAAGCCAAAAGATTCAGAGATATTAAGGCAAGCCCTTTAAAGAAATGGAAGATCACACCGGTTGATTTGAAGGCCCAAGAATTATGGGATCGATACACTGAATACAAACTAAAGATGTTTGAAAAAACGAATACGGAAATCGCACCTTGGGTAATGATTGATGCCGATAAAAAAACGGAAGCAAGAATACAAGCCCTAAAGCATATCTTAGAACATATTCCGTATTCGGTTCTTGACCAAACTGTAGAAGAAACAGAATAAATAGTTGGTTAACGAACTTCGATGCATTTGTGCGCAACACGTATGAAAGGTATATTTGACTTTATCGTATAATAGCTATATGCCCAAAATCAACGAATCGAGTTTCTGGTACAACTTATTAAAGAAGATCTTAAAGCAAGTTTTACGTAAACACGCGAAAAAGAATAAAACGCATAATCAGCACGTGGTAACACATGAAGATGGTTGGGCAGTTAGAGGAGCCGGCAATGAGCGTTTAACAGCCACCTACAAGTATCAAGACGATGCCATAGAAAGAGCAAAAGATATCGCTCGAAACTACAAGTCTAGTGTTATTATTCATCGGACAGATGGCACAATTAGAGACAGGATAAGCTATAAAAAAGGGTAAAATAAAAAGAGGAGCTACTACACTCCTCTTTTAAGCATGGATAATGTTTTTAGTCTACTACTTAGACTCTACTTTTTGATCGATGAGATCATTATTACTATTTAGTACATTCTGTCGGTTTGGTTATTGTGCTTGTTAGCGATTTTTTAATGGCTGACTAAGAATGCATTATACCTATATCAATCGCCATTCCAGCTTTGCCAAAAATCATAACATATTGAATACCAGTACGATAAAGGAAGATATTATTAAACGTAATCAATGGACGCTCCCAAATTGGTAAAAAAAGAGGGTGTTTTTATTCTTTTGGGACAGTCTTGTAAGACAATACAAAGGACAGCAACAAACAAATCGCAGCAAAGGTCACAACACCAAACACCTCTAATACATCAGAAATACGTGCTCCTAATATACCATCTGTAGATCCAATAGACAGTACCATGGCTGCCACAAACAGCCATTTCACAATACTTTTATGTTCTACTTCTTTATCGTTTAACCGAGTAAACTGAAGAAATATTAAAGGGAAAGTAAAAACGAAATAGTACTTCCAAGCTAATGGAGACAGCACCGGAATTGCAGCAAGAACAAAAAAGAATTGGCCAACAACTTGACTCATTGTCTTCGGTTTTCTGAACCTGAAAGCAACCAATAAAGCAAACACAACAATTAAGCAAAAGGTAATCATTTTAACTGTTTTGGCCGGGAGGTCAAGCATATTGTAATGTACTTCTAAACCTCTCGATTGACTGGTTGCAAGACCTTCCATAAATGGAAAAATAGATTGGTTTTTATGCGTCAATATGGTCTCTCCCATCGCTTTATTCGAAATCCAATTTTGATAATTAGACAACCCTTCGGTAGGACCAAAGACCATAAAGCTAATCGCAACAGTCATAGCAATTGTGCCAATAGCAATAGCACTCAATTTATATGCCTTTCGATACATAAAAAATGGCAACAAAAACACCGGATACACCTTCAACGCAATGATGAAGCCAAGCACAATTCCTCCTGCCAAATACTTTTGCTTCATGTGGCAACCGATTACAAACAAGGATGCAAGGAGTAAATAAGAGTTAATTTGAATATTCGACAAATCATCGATGACGAATCGAAGTATTAGTAGTAAAGGGATAAACACCTTCCAATCTAACAACCAAATGGCTTTTGATTCGTCTGACGGTTTCAACACCAATTCTTTTCCATTGGTAAGACTAACTGCACTCTTGGTGATGTAGAACCAACTTACGATAATGCCGCACAACCAAATCAACCTAACCAAAAGTGGGCTAACTGCATCTACATAAGCAAAAGGGACAGAGAATACTGCAAAAAACGGTGGCCAAGTATTAAGGTAATCTGCGTAAATGGGTGTGCCGTTAATCACTGCATTACCCGCATTGATATAGCCAATAAAATCGCCTGCACGCTGACTGTCACGAACAAGTTCGAAGATCAAAGCCAAACCCACTAAAGTTGCCAAAATAATCCTTAAAACCTGCTGTTGCTTTTGTGACATATTTCTCTTACCGAATGACAATTAATTTCTTAGGTGCTACTTCCGAGCTTGGAAACCTTACGATATATGAACCGGCTACCAAGTGACTAACATCTACACCTGAGCTTACGCTGATTGTGGATTTGATTACCTGTTTGCCATCAATGGTATACACTTCACACAACCTACTTTCATCGTTTCCGAAATATACGATGTTGTTGGCGGGGTTTGGGAAAATAATGTCAGATGAATTATTGATTACCGGAATTTTAGATATCCAACTTTCTGCAAATAAGACAGCCTGATGTGCGTTTATTTTACCCCAGCCCCAGCCAAGGTCACTTGAGTCTTGAATCTCTCCTGTGTTTACATCTAGTCTAGCGGTGAGCCGAAGGATTTCCTTTATATCAAGATACTGCAAATTTGGATTGGCTTGAAGCATAAGCGCCACAACCCCAGAAACCGCTGGTGAAGCCATTGAGGTCCCGGATAATCTTGCAAAAGGATAACTTCTACCATTGAAATCAAGAGAAGTAAGTTCTGTGAAACTTCTTGTAGTATAAGATGAAATGGACGAGGCTATATTTACACCTGGTGCCGATATCTCTGGCTTTCGACGTCCATCTAACGTTGGCCCCTTACTTGTAAAACTGGCCTGCCTGCCACCAACTACATTTCCGTTTTGTAGCCTTACTTCTGATTGATGTGCACCTACTGCAATCACCGATCTTGTTGATGCCGGATCGCCTAAACTATACGCGTCATCACCATTTTCCCAGCCTGGTAACCACGACTCGAATGTTCCGCCCCAATTTCCTGCGTCATTTGTTAACTCCACCACATTCCAATAATGTACGGTGCCTTTATTAGCAAATGAACGAAGTGCCACTTTTATAGTGTTACTCCTCTCTCTAACGCGTAAACGCATAGTAGGCCTATCGTTAAACTCATAGGAATTTGTCGCACTGATATTATAAAAAACCGTGTCGGTATTTATAACGAGAAACGTGTCTAAATAATTAAAATCATGTGTCGTTCTGTAAGTAGGTGAAACATAAACGACGTCGTTGTTATTATTTAAAACTAACAATTCAACATTAAACATTTCGCCAGGTTCACCCCACATGCTGATAGACTGGCCCCAAAGTAGTGGATAGGTATAGGTATAAAAACCAATACCCGTGTGCATGGTATCAGATTCAAATGTTTTTTTTATATGAAAAGTTTCTCCACCATTATTCCCCGCTGAGGTAATAAAAATTACACCTTGTTTTGAAAGCTCGTCGATGGCCTCACTCAACAGACCTGTACCGTCCATTGCCCCTAAGTAATACAATCCCCAACTCATATTTATAACCAATCGCTTTTGTGCTGCATCGGCTTGTTGCTTCATCCAAACAAATGCATCAATAGCTCCAGCATCATCTAATCTTAAGGAAACAAACAGAAACTGTGATTCATAGGCCACACCACGATATTTGGTCCCTCCTCCACTACCAGCCGCAATACCTGCCACATGGCTACCATGATAGGCATAGTCATATAATCCAGCCGTATCGGATTGTGCATCAAGCAAGGCTTGGGTTGTTACGTATTCAGTACCATAGTTAAAGCCAATAGGATTTGGCCCACTGGTTTTAAACTGGTCCCACGCGGCTGCGATGCGAAGCGTCTGTAAAGAAATATCATAAAAGTTAGGGTGGCCATAATCAAAACCCCAGTCTGTAATACCAATTAAAACATCTTTACCCGTGTACCCTGTTTCTAAATCAAATCCGTCATAAACACTATCAACGCGCATATCGGGAATGGCTCGATCTAGCTGAGGGCTAATTGCCGTTGCTCGTTGAACATGCATTACACCTGGGACATGCCCCCATTCTATGTGCTCATCCTGAGGAATATAAACTGTAGAAATTTTACCTACCGTCGATCCAATAACCCCGCCCTGTTTGTCGATTGTACAAGGATCAAAGGCATCGGAAGTTTGGATAATGTAGGCTTCAACTGTAAGGTTATTTGTTGGCACCAATTGACTCTCTTGCTGCGCTCTAGTATTACTAAACCAACATATCGATAGCGTGCATATCAGGTACTTTAACCTCATGCACCAAAGATATTATTTAAAGTCATTCGATTGGAATAGGATTCCTTGACTAGGCTTTTACTTTTTTCGCCTTTACAGAAGGGCCGTAAATCTGTTCTATAAGAGGTAATATGTTTGCCTTATTATCAAACCTTGTCTGCAGTACGGATTTCCTTTCTTCCAATTGATTTTGGCTAACTTCTTTACCCCAGCACGCTTGGATTGCCTTGCTATATTCTTTTGCCGTATCGGCTTTTACACACAAGTTTTCTAAACCCGTATTGGCAATCATTTTTTCATTGGCAATACAATGTCTGCCCATAAATAACGCATTTAATAGTTTCAATTTAATGCCCGTTGCCTGGTTGGTATATAAAATATTAATGTGTGCCTCTGAGATCAAATGATTGATTTCCTCGGATGTTATTTTACTATGTATGGTCACATGATCCATGGTCTCAACTAGATTTCTTAATTCTAATGAAGGATCATTGCCAGCTATAACTACAGGGTATTTAGCGTTATTCAATACATTTTGTAACAGATATAAAGCGGCTTCGTTGTTCTCGCCAACTGCCAAATTTCCGTGGTACAAAATAAAATCACCTACCCCATTCTCTACATCTACCGAATTATTCACATGGAATGGTGACAATAGTACGGTCTTTCCATATTTACGATTGAAGAAACGTTGATCGTTTGGCGAAATTGCAGCGATGCAATCTGCGTGCTTTAGCACCTTCTCATATTTTTTAAGTCGATCAGATTCAATCTTAAAGAAATATCGTTTAAACCTATTGTCTTCAACCTTCTCAAGGTGTTTATAATAGTGATGCTCGATGTTATGCGTCCGAACAACTTTATATCGCTTTTTCAATCGACTATCCGCTAGGTAATACGTTGAATGCAACCCTTCAAATAAAATTGGATAATCGTCCTTTAAAAGATTCTCAATCAAAGGAGTTGAGTTTCTTGATGCCACGATATATGGCTTCGTGTTGTATATGGGATTTTTAAAAACCTTCCGCTTATAATATTTCACCGAGTGGCAAACGCCTTTAAGCATTGCACTTTCTGCCCTACCATATTGATAACAATGCAGATGCACTTTTACTCCAGCCTCTGCAAGTGCTACTAGCTTGTAATAAATGTCGATTACCCCGCCGTAATTCGCTGGGTAAGGAACGTCAAACGAAATGACGTGAAGGTGTTTACTTTTATTTCTCATATTGCGCCAACAACTTGATTTCTTCGTTTTCCCAATTCCACTCGGCTGCTGCAGCTTTACAATTTTTTCGGAGGCGAATATACAATTCCTTGTTTGATTGTAACTCGCTGACTGCCTGAACAATACCTTCGACAGTAGGCTCTGAAAAAATCATCACTTCATGCGCAGCGTTCAAAGTAGCATATTCAGGGAAATTGCTACTTATTGATGGAACATGTGCCTGAACATAATCGAAGCATTTATTACTCAGTGAGTAATAATAGCTTAACCCCATGTTTTCCAAGACATTTAAGCCCATCAACGCGTTTTTTGTAACATGTCGTAAATCTTCAGGATGGATTTTCCCAGTGAACGTAACCTTGTGCGTCAATTGTTCAGCTTTCACTAAATCGCGCAACTCTCTACTCAAATCTCCTTCCCCAACTAAATAAAGTTGAGCATCGATTTGATGCATGGCTTTGATATAAAGATCAACACACCGACCTTTATTCAATGCTCCTTGATAAATTAAAAAACCTGTTTCAGAAAAATCCGATGGAGGTTTTACGACATTGTTATAACGAAGAAACGGAACGTTTCTTATTACATCGACGTTTTTTGTGTATTTTTTTTGAAAGATTTCAGCTAGTGACGCACTAACCGTGTATACCTTATCCGCATTCTTAAATAAAATTCGCTCTACAACAGACCACACTTTCTTTACAACTTTCCTATTTGTTACCTCTGGCACCTCCGTAAAATGCTCGTGTGCATCAAACACCCAATTGAACTTTGCAAACCAATTGTATAAAATCGCCCCCACGGCTGTGTCAAGATCTATCGTATCGATTGTATCGGGTTTATGCCGGATAAAAAACAGAAATAGCCTGATGTTGTATTCGATATAAAATGCTGGCCCTTTTGTAAAAAGACATTTGATACGATGTTGATTAAACTTTTGAGATACCAAAGGTTTGCTATCTGCTAAAACACGACCAACTAGCAACACATCGTACTTACTCTGAAGAGAAGTACATATGCGTATCATGCGTTGATCAAACACAAGATCATTCGTTACGGTACAAACAATTTTTTTCACTTTCGAAGGCGCAAATATCCACTTTTGTCACTGATAACTTTCCTATCAGAGATTAACCAATTCGTGACCTCAACAATTACGTTAACTTCTGTGTTGTTTGATAAGCCTACCAATTGTTCTATAGATAAAGACTTCTCCGCCAGAGATTGAACGATGAAGTCTTCAATCTTTTTAAAACCAATCCGTTTATTGAGATTCGATTTCATCTCGCAGAGATCACATTTTCCACAGATTTTTGGATTTTCCTCCCCAAAGTAACGACACATGGTTTGAGAGCGGCAGCCTTCCAACTCCACATAATTGACCATAGCTTCGATTCTTTCCAAAGTCCGCGTTTTACTCGTTTCAATGACGCCATCCTGATCAACAATCTCCCGTACGCGTGGCTGAAGAAATGTCACAAACGGTTTGTCTGTTGCTTGACTGTAAGACCATATTCCGATTTCTTCGAGCTGCTTGATGCTAGCCACTACACTCTTCACAGTACGTTTACTTCTTTGCGCAATCTGATGCTCGCTAATTTGTGTGTAATAATCGTATACGCCACTGTAGGAACGCAAAATGGTTTTTATCAGTCCGTCCAATTTGGGTTGCCTCAATTGAAAATCATAGAGTTGCGTACTCGACACATTGATTTTTAGCTTAGAGGGTCGATGAATGCCTTCCGACATATGAATATATCCCAATTTCTGAAGCGACTTAATCCCTGAGAATACGTCTAATGCCTTTAGCTCAAATTTCTCGCAAAACGCCGATAAATCGAAGTCAAATCGAGCGTCTCTGCCTGAGTTATAGGCCAGCGACAAGTAGTTACACAAGCTATCGTACACAGCTTGAATTTGCTCAATTCCAGGAAATTGACTGTGGGCAAAAGAGCGCAGTTGCCTAATGTCTGCTTCTTCATACAATAAAAGGCACTCTGCCTGTTCCCCATCTCTACCTGCTCTACCCGCTTCTTGATAATAACCCTCAATACTGTCTGGCAAGTCATAATGAAACACAAAACGCACATCTGACTTATCGATACCCATTCCAAAAGCATTGGTAGCCACCATTACTTTAGTAACCCCTTTAGTCCAGTCATCTTGCTTTAGGTTACGTGTTTGGTTGGGTAACCCACCGTGATAGCAATCGGCATTTACATTCTGTTGTTTCAAAAAATTGGAAATCTCAACCGTTCTTCTTCGTGTTCGCACATAAACAATTCCAGTGCCCTTGTTTGCTTTACAATATGCCAACAATGCAGCCCTTTTGTTTTCGTCGTACTTCACCCGATAGTGAAGGTTTGGACGATAAAAGCTTTTAGAAATTAATGCTGGGTCGTTAAGCACCAATTGTTCAATTATATCTTGCTGAACTTTGGCTGTCGCCGTGGCCGTTAAAGCCAAAAATGTTAAATCAGGAAGGTCCTCTTTTAATGTGGCAATCTGTCTAAATTCAGGTCGAAAATCATGCCCCCATTGAGAAATACAGTGCGATTCATCTACGGCGATAAAACTTATTTGTGTCCGTTTTAAGTTTTGCTTAAATGGCTTTGATTGGAGTCTTTCGGGCGAAACATAAACCAGTTTATATTTATTGTTTCGAATGTTCTCCAATTCAATCGCAATCTCTTTTTTGGCCATACCACCATACAAGTATGTAGCCGATATGCCCCGAGACTTAAGCTGCCCCACTTGATCGCGCATTAAAGCGATGAGTGGAGATACAACAAAACAAACACCTTCAGACATTACCGCAGGCAGTTGATAACAAATGGATTTGCCTCCGCCAGTTGGCAACAGCGCAAAGGTATCTCGCCCTGCTAAAACAGCTTCAATAATTTCTTCCTGCTTATCTCTGAAAGAATTAAACCCCCAATATTTTTGTAAGACTTCTAGTGGCGACACATCGCCAAAAATAGGTCAATCTAACGAACTACGTGAATGAGTCCTTTGACCGTTTGAAATGCTCCATTCTCAGTGGTAATGAATCGAATTGAATATAAATAAACACCGTTTGGAACCACATCTCCATTATAGGTTCCATCCCATCCTCTATTTACATCTTCTGTTCGATATAACTCCTCTCCCCAACGATTAAAAACCGACATGGAATAATCTTGATAGTTTACGAGCACCGGTTTGAATTGATCGTTCAAGCCATCACCATTAGGGCTAAATCCAGTAGGAACATGATAGTAACTAATACAACCCGATCCAATTTCAAAATCATCACCCGATTCACATCCATCTTTATTCGTGACGGTAACACTATACAATTGCTGTTTAGTTGCTTGAATTTTTTGAGAAGTTTCACCATCTGGCAACCAATTGTACGTCATGCCAGGATTACCCGCATCCAACTCCAAACTAAATTTACCACACAGTACAGTGTCTATCCCAAGATTCACAATTGGGTAAGGAGATACGGTATAGGTCACAGAATCTAAAATTGTTCCACATCTATTGGAAATAGTAACCCAATGCGTTCCTGGATTACTAATCGTAACCGTATTTGTAGTTTCGTTTCCTGACCAAATATATGATTCATCATTGTTTGGATCTCCTACTGTTAAGGTCTGGGTTTCAACTTGACCACAAAACACCTTATTATCGCCTAAATTAAGCTGTGGTGTGTTTAACAAACTCAAAACAACCGTATCGCTTGCCACACCGCATATGTTGGTCAATGACACAAAATACTTACCTGGTGATGACACCGCCAAAGTTGGAGACGTTGAATTGTCTTGCCAATTGTAGAACATCTCATTGTCTGACGCTTTTACGTCAAATACGGTGTTAATATTGTCACAATAGGTAGTGTCATTCGGCAACTTAACCTGTGGTGTTTCTTTTAAAATGATCGTCCAAACGCTTGAATCAATCGCACACTTATTTTGTAAATACCCCTTAAATATTCCAGGCATAGATGCAGTATAGAAAGTGTCGGTTTGACCCGCAACAGACCAGCTATACGTTTCTAAATTATTTCGTTTCGCATTGCTAAGAACTAACGTCGTGCTCACATTATCGCATTCATACAAGGTATCGTGTATGTTACCTGTAGGATTAACGATTAGTTCAATGTTTATTGAGTCTGACGCAACACCGCAACTATTATTTATGGTAACCCGTGCATATGTCGCTTTAGATAGTGTTATGGAATCCAAACTACCTATTCCAACCAAATCATTTAGGTCATCCCAACTGTAAGATTCCCCGTTGTTGGTTTGCCCAACTTTTAAACCATACGAAACCGTATTACAGAATACAGAATCGATTGGTAAGTTTACACTTGGTGTATTATGTTCTACAATTCTAGTTTCACTGCTATCAGCTCCGCAAAAATTGGTTACAACAACGTTGTATAATCCAGTATCCAGCACAGTTATCTGCTGAACTGAATCCCCTGTACTCCACCTATACGTAGCCTCATTATTTGCGTTTCCGGCGTCTAACACCAAACGTACAGAATCACACGCTATGCTGTCAGTAAACAAATTAACCAATGGTGTATCTAATAATTTAAAATTTATTGTATCTGTTTTTGTTCCACAATTCGGAGTGATTATATCGACGTAATACTTCCCTGGATTTGATACGTTAGTCTTCTGTGTTGTGTCTCCATTGTACCACATATACGAACGAATTATGGTGTCGTTTTTGGCATCGAGGGTCAGTGTCGGAAAATTATCACAATAGGTTGTATCATTCCCAATTACAGGAACTTTAGGGCTATGCTCTAAAAGGATTTGTACAGAGTCTCTAACGGTATCGCAACCGTAAGTTGCTTGCACCCATATTAGCCCAGAATCTTTGGCAATATTAAATCTGTTGTCGCTACCGTCGCTCCACACAAAGTTGGCTCCTTGGTTTTTTGCATCGAAAATTTCAAACACTTTATCGCATTCTACGAAGGTATCTTTAAACCCGAGTTCAATAGGCTCTGTGTATAAGGTATCTCTAAATTTTGTTACGAAGCCAGTCCAGAAAAAAGAACCGTTGGAACGTAAGCTGTCCTTATATACACCTTTTGTGGTGGGGTAATCTCCAGAAAAGGAATTCCCAGCAGACAAAATATACGTCACACACCCTACCCGCTTGGCTCGAACACCACCGGGAAACTCTCCTCGGCTTCCACCGTAGTAGGTACCATAGAGCTGTTTTGCGCCTTCGTAATCTAACTTGGTAACGGTTAACGAACCATAAAATCCAACATTTGACAATTTGGATTTGGGTTGAATGGCGTCGGATGTTGTTGGAAAATCGGTTGACCGTGAAGTTGCTGCAATGATTGCTTCGTCACGGACATTTGCCGTTATGCTCAATGGACCAAAAAATGGATAATTCCAAGAATAGCCGTCGTCGTTTGATCCACCTAAATATGTACTATAATGCACATTAGTACCAGCAGATATCATCTTCACCACTACGGCATCATACCCGCCTGAGTTGTTTTTTCTAAATGCGTTTTTGGATACAGGAAAGTCTGACGACGTTGTTGAACCAGCGATAAATGGGTCTCCGGTTTCAGTGGCATAAATACTTTCAAAGTTATCGTCACCACTTCCTCCCATTAGCTTAGCCCATTCTACTTGGTTTCCATTAGCCTTAAACTTTATAACGAAACCATCAGTACTTCCCTTGATGTATTTATTAAACACGTTAGCGCCTGGAGTAGTTCTAAAATTATCTGAACTGGTTTGCCCAACCACATAGATTAAGCCTGAGCCATCAACATAAACATCTTTGGCCACATCAAACCCCGATCCTCCAATGTAGGTGGAAAAAACAAGTCCAGATCCTTTTGAATTTAAACATGTTAAAAATGCATCTCCTCTCAGCCAGTATCCATACCCAGTGCCGGTGCTTGTTCCACCATACGCTGACTGATAACATCCAGAGGTTGTAGGGAAATCTTCGGATGACGTATTGCCTACGAGATAAACGTTTCCGTTATCAGCAACCTGCATCCCTCTAATCCAGTCGATTGAATAAAACCCAGAAGATTGAGTTCCTGTCAAATAGGTACTGAATAGCAATCCACTTGCATCTTCATTAAACTTTGTAACAAACCCTTGGTAACACCAGCCACCGCTACACGACTTTCCTTTTTCATCGAATGCACCTGAGGTGGTGGGGAAACCACCACCATAAGTTATACCTGAAACTACTGCTTCGTGTTTTGAGTTAACCGATACATTCATACCATATTCGTAGCTACTGCCTCCGATATATGTAAAATATTTTAGGCTATCCCCTTTCGGTGTGATCTTGCATAAGAATGCATCATAACCACCATTAAGTGTGGTATCATAACCACCCAACTGACTATAAAACCTTTGATTGTTAGACATACCAGTGATGTATACAAAATCTTGATCATCAATATCAACGTCTAATACATAATTCCATCCAAATCCTCCAGTAATCGGATCACCATAAAAATATGTGCTCCAATCGACATAGATTGGGTCGATAATTAACGTTAGGCTAGAGTCATAAGCACCAACCACTTCAAACCCTACCGTATTTTCTTGTACAACGTACTGTACAAATACTTCAACCTCTTTGCCATCGACTATCTGGTAAGAATATGGCTTATCCTCTATTAAATCTCCCCAAGCTGTAGACAGTTTAATTCTTCCATCGGGTAACACCTTAACCTTTTCTATTCCTTCATAGTCTATCTGAATAGAGGAGATATCAGCCCCCGGTCTTGCAATAAAATCGTACTTTAACGCCCCATCTTGGTTGCCATAAAACACCAAATCTGTATTAGGATATACTTCGTTGTATTTGAGTCTTTCATACTCTTTTAAATTTGCTCCACCACTGGTATGCTCACCAAAATAACGCACGTTACGGTCAACTACTTGAGATGCAACAACATTATTTACGGATGAATTTTTGAGTGACAAACTCCAATTTAGAAAAGAAGCCCTTGTTTCCAGTGGTTTGTTTTCGTCTTCACTCATTCGAAAATCTTTCACCAACGAAAACAATACTCTATCGCCATAGAAGGCAGCCGTCGCCCCATTGCCTGAGGTTTGATATAAAATATTACTATCCCATTGACCCTGGTTCTCTCTAAACAGTTGACCTTGAACAAGAACGTCGTTTAGGACTTTTTGATAGGTGGCGTTATCGGGCTTAACACCCTCATTTTGAGCATTAACCACAACAAGGTTGAACAGAAAGACAACGCATGCAGAAATGTATTTCATGGTTTTCATACTCGACAGATAATGTAAATATACAATGAAGACACATAAGCCCACCAAACGTTGCACCTGTATTGCAATCAAATGAGATTATTCTAGCACGTCAATTCTCTAAAAATGGTTGTTTATTTGCTCTGATTGAAAGCCTTGCGGAAATATCAAAAACATTTAGGATTACTCTTTTTTGTAGTCGTGTTGTTTTTCTGTTACGGGAGGTTCTACAATCACCTTCCGTTGGGTGTGCATAATTGGGCCCAATCCGATCGGTATTCTGTAGCCGTTAAGTTTTTAGATGAACTTGATTTTTTTAAAGCGCGAACGCATAATTTAAGCACTATCGACGGACGTTGTGGAGTGGAATTTCCCGCTACACAATACCTATCTGCGCGCATCGCAAGTCTTACCTCGTCCAAATATCTTCCGACGATTTACCGGACAATAAACCTCATCATATTAGTTCTTGGTTTATGGATGTTTGTTTTGGCTTGGGATGTTCAATCATTCCATAAAATCATAATGGCATTCCTGCTCTTTTTTAGTCCAGTATTGCTATTTTATGGATATAATTTTCTGCCCGACACCGCTGGCTTAGGCTTATTGCTACTTGGCATGGGCTACTTCATAAAATTCAACCAAACAAGGCGACTACGTTTTGCTTTTATGAGTTTGGCGTTTGCTGGATTAGCGACGCTTCTTAAAACTACTTGCGGCATTTATTTCTTAGCCCTTGCGGGAACGTATGGAATTCATTTCATTTCTCCTCTGCAACTAAAAAAGGGACTTAAAGTGTTAGCCGCTTTTGTTGGTTTTGCTGGTTTAATCTTCTTGTACGACTATTTCTATTTTCACAAAGTGAATACCGACTTCTATTCACGTATCTTCATGTCGAAACAGCAACCTTTAACTTCAGCTTCAGACTTCCGTGGGTTTTGGAAGGCCATTACATATTGGCACGGTCAATACATGACCTGGCCACAAACCATTCTAATTTTTGGTCTGATTGTTCGAGCTATTACAAATCGCAAACAACTTGAAAAGAATAACTTAGGTAGAAATCTTCTGCTCATTTCTATTGTAGGGTTGACTTCGTTTCTACTTTTAATGGGCAAACAATTTATCAATCACGATTATTACTTTATTGCCGCAATCCTCCCACTTTTCTGTCTTACCACTTGGTATTTCTTATCAATTCAAAGTCATGTTAAGTTTTTTAAGTCAAGCTTGTTTACAATAGTGCTGACTGGGTTGGCAATATTCACCATTTTGCAATCAACATCTTTGTATGAAAAGCGTATGTCGAGCCATTTTGTTTGGAAGAATCGTGACATAATAAACGACATCGAATGGTTACAAGATGGCGCACGTATTATCGATGAAATCAGCATCGAACCAGATGATAAAATTTTTGTGGGATATGATGCTGCCCCTAATACAGCTCTCGTCTATTTCGACCGTAAGGGTAAAGTGTTCAACCATGAAGAAATGACGCGAGATAGTTCCAACATGCAATACTGGTCCAATCGAATTAGACCAGATTATTTCATTTTCCCGAACATGTGGGTAAGCAAATTGGAAACAGAACAGCCTTGGCTTTATGCCAACCTAGTTCCGTTTGCAAAAAGGCAGAACTTTGTTATTTACAAGCCAATATATCAGCTTGATTAAGATTAAATCACGATGGATATTATTCAGCTCAGAGATTACTGTATCGCCAAACCGGGTGTAACCGAATCATTCCCGTTTGGCGAGCAAACATTGGTTTTTAAAGTGATGGACAAAATGTTTGCCGCAACAAAAATCGAAACCTACACATCCGTGAATCTACAAAGTGACCCAGAGTGGGCACAAGAATTACGCGCGTCAAACCCTTTAATAAAACCGGGCTACCATATGAACAAAAAGCACTGGAATACCGTTGAATCTGCCATATTCCCAGACTCTACATTGCTCAAAGAAATGATAGACCACAGTTACGACATTGTGGTGGCGAAACTGACAAAGGCTAAAAAAGAAGCATTAAAAAAAGGACTTAGTGAATAAGCCCTTTCTTGTAAAAAATGTCTTTTGTTACTTCAACACGCCGTTGATAACGTGCATAATTCCGTTTGATGCGTATACATTCCCACGAATCACTTTCACTTTACCATTCAACGTAACATCAGCTCCAGAAGTTGCGGTAATGTCTTCGCCCTCAGTCGAAATTGTTCCGGTTAATTGAGAGGTAGTTTTAACATCTCCTAAAACAATTGTATTGTTGATGAGAGCTCTACGTGCACTATTAGATAAATCAGCAATACGAATCACGTTCTGAGTTTCCAAATACTTAATAAATTCGGTATCGTTAATAGCAAAAATGGTGTTATCACCAGTTTCAAGAGCTGTTTTAGTTGCAGCTTCAAGGTTTACTCCTACTTTATAATTGGACAAATTTGGATTGTTTGCAATTTGATCTAATACCGACGGAACAGTTAAACTGTTGACCATAACATAGACCATTCCATTGGTTGCCTCATAATTTGTGGTTGCCGTTTTACCGTTAAACCGCACAGCATCACCTGCAACCGCTGTATATATAGACAACTTCGCATTTCCTGGCCCTGTATTAGATTCGCTAGAAATGTATCCTGTATTTGTAAAATCTGATGGCTCCTTCTTACCATCGATACAGTGATATTTGATAAAAGCAACTTGTTCCGCATTTGACATTGAACTTAAATCAATTCCGTCGTCGATCAACTGTAAGTCACTTACTGCTAATATCGTATATCCTCCAGAACCCGTAATTTTACCGGTTAAACCCGCCAAATCTAGGGCAGCTAAGAACTCAGTATAGCCCCCATCTGACGTTAGGTATTGAGAAATGGATTGGGTAGGTTGTGTGCCTCCATCTCCTTCGTCATCTTTACAAGATTGTAGTGTTGATAGGCCTAGTGCCGAAATCATCAACAAAATATAAATGCGAGCATTTTTTATCATAGTTTTATTTTTTGGGTAAAGGTATAAGAAAAACACAATGTTTGCTACACGGTATCGTGTCAAATCTTCTTCAATTCTGCGTAAAACATGGTGTCAGAATCATGCTCATATCCATGCACGTAACCCTGGTTTACGACTTCCATTCCATCCAAATTCAACGATTTTAAATTGTCCTCGTTTTCGGCTTTATACACAGAGCATGTAGTGTACAGCAAGCGCCCACCTTTTTTAACAAATGGCCACGCATTTTGCACAATCTGTTGCTGCAATTCTCTGTATTTCAATACATTATGCTGAGAAGCAGATTTAAATTCAGGATTTCGATTCCATGTACCTGAACCAGAACATGGCAAATCGGCAACAACTAAATCAAACCCAGGGGCGGTTTTTTCAACTGAATTCTGTTTACTCTCGAATTTAATTTTGGATATAGGTTTAGCCAAATCAACCACTGCCGACCACACCCGATATCGGTGGCGGCCTGTGCGTTTTATAAAATTTGATAGAATTGACTTCCTGCTATCAGAGGCACAAATATTTATAGACTTTGTGCGATCTAGTAAGGTCAAGCTCTTTCCACCAGAAGCACAACAACAATCCCAAACACTTTGAACGCCATCCAAGTTAATTGCTTTAAAAACTTCTTGAGAGCTGTAATCTTGTATTTCAATCTGCTTAGAAACTCCTGAGGAATCTAGTAAATGTCCAGCGCTAACTCCCAAAGCCTTGTTCTCCTTGATTGTAACGTCTGAAAGTTTTTTGCAAACATCATCGTATTCATTCGCATTTTTACATCGAAACCATACCAATGGTTGTTTGAATAAATGCGGTATAAAAACCTCCTTATTAACTTCAGATGACATTTTATCCATTTCAGGAAACACTTCATTCGTATTCCACTCAAGATGTTTTTCAAGAAATTCTAGGCGATTTTGCAAGCTCCACTCAATCCATGAAGGTGGTAAGACAAAGACATCAAACAATCCAAGCATCCATTCTGGAACAGATTCGGTGATACAAAGGTTGCTTAAAACCATTTGATCTTTCCGGCTTAACTTACCGAAACTATACCCTAGCCTAAACCAATTATAGCAGAGGTTTTTAATCGTTTTACGATCACGGCTTCCAAACTGCCGATTCGATTTAAAGTACTGATGTAATGTTGGATGAAACGGCTTTCCTGATTCATGCTTGTCTAAACAGGTCAGCGCAAAATCGACGTGTCGATTAAAGAAGTGTTGTTCTTTCATTCTACTGGCGTGAGTTCAAAATCCTCAAACTTCAGGATAAACACGTTGGAGTTTCTATTTAAACCGTTAGAATACGTATAATGAAAGTTAGAACTTAAATATCTAAACTCACGATCAATTATATACCCAGGAAAATGTTCTCCAAAAGCCATCAGGAATTCGCCCATAAACATAAACTGGTCATAGCCTATATACGCATACACCGTAGGGTCGGTTCGGTTAACTAGTCTAAAGTTTATTCTAAAATTTTTAACGTCTGCCGCCGTATCATTCACAAAGTCAGAAGCGACCAAATGCACTTTCATTTTGTCCCAAAACTTATAATCGTTGTCTTGAAAATTTGACCATGAATAGTCCCCTATTACAACAACATCTCTTTTGGTTTGGTAAATGTTGGAAAGTGTTGTACTGACCGTTGTCGGATTTCTACTGAGCACAATTACAACGGTAGGTTCGTCTTTCGACAATATATTTCCCCAACCATTATACGAGGGATTCTCATATGCCACCGCTTTTCGCTGTGTCGATTCAAACGCCTCTTGATAGCTTTCCTTCATTGAAGCTGAATAGGGAGATTCGTCACTTACAACGATTACTGAATTATCAGGATACGATTCATTTACAAACGAAATCACACCCTTTGTTTTATCAGAATTTCCTGGTGTTGGGCAATACAACTTTGGATTTGAACTCTTTACCGAATCAAGTGTGGTAAAGGGAGACACAACCGGTATATCGTGCTTAAGCCCGAATTCAGAAACCATATTAATTTGCTTCTCTCCTACTGAGCCAATAATCATATCCATTGATTTCATTGAAGATTTTCGTAAAATGGAACTCAACTCGGTTAAGTTACTTTCGTCATCATACACGTACATCTTCATTTTCAAGCCATTCAAATCAAGATTATTCAGAGCTAACTTAACCCCCTGATAATACGCCAGCATATAATCCGATGTTCTACGTTCTCGTGCCGTTTCTGCATCATAATGAAAGGGTAGAATAAGTGCAACCTTGAATTCGGTTTTATGTGGTTCAACTTGAAACTCCTCACCAAAAAAATCAACCGTAATTAGTTTTTTAGACTCAATTACTTCAGGCTCATCTGTTTCCTTTTTGTCTTCTGTTTCTTTTTTATCAGCTGTCTTTTCATTTACAACAACTGGTTCATCGTTCGACACCACCTTAAAGGCATTACAAGAAAGCAATACCAACGCAGAGAAAAGTGCTAATACATTATTCCCACTCAATCGTAGCAGGCGGTTTTGAACTAATGTCATATACAACTCTATTTATTCCTTTTATGGTATTTATTATCTTATTACTTGTATCCGCCAAAAAGCGATGAGGTAAATCAACCCAGTCTGCGGTCATACCATCTAACGACGTAACTGCACGTAAACAAATCACATGTTCGTAAGTCCTTTCATCTCCCATAACGCCTACAGATTGCACAGGTAAAAACATCGCCCCTGCTTGCCAAACATCGTTATACAATCCGTTTGACTTCAACCCTTCAATAAAAATGGCATCTGCTTCTTGCAAAATAGCTACTTTTTCTCTGGTTATCTCACCAATAATTCGAATCGCAAGCCCTGGGCCAGGGAAGGGATGTCTTCCTAAAATATCTTTATCAAGACCAGCTTCACCACCAATTTTACGCACCTCGTCTTTAAATAACGTATTTAAAGGCTCTAAAAGTTTAAGGTTCATTTTTTCAGGTAGTCCACCTACATTATGATGGCTCTTTATGGTTGCTGATGGCCCATTTACAGAAACAGATTCAATAACATCTGGATAGATAGTGCCTTGTGCCAACCAGCGGGCATTTTCAACCTTTTTCGCTTCTACATCAAAAACTTCAACAAACAGTTTTCCAATTATTTTTCGTTTTGTCTCAGGATCTTTCACACCATCAAGTGCATCCAGAAACAAATCAGATGCATCTACGCCGCGTACATTTAAGCCCATCGTTTTATACGAATCCAAAACGGCGTCAAATTCGTTCTTTCTCAGTAAGCCATTATTAACAAAGATGCAATGAAGCTGCGTTCCGATTGCATTATGGATTAACTGTGCTGCAACTGATGAATCCACACCACCACTTAAGCCCAAAATCACTTTATCATTCCCGACCTTTTCTTTTATCTCGGCTACAGTAGTTTCGATAAAATGTGCTGGTGTCCATGATCCCGTTGCACCACAAATTGTATTTACGAAATTTGACAGTAGTTGTTTCCCGTCGGTAGAGTGGGTTACTTCAGGGTGAAATTGAATGGCATAAATGTCTTTATCAGCAAATGCGAATGCTGCTATATCCACTGACGACGTACTTGCTAAAAGCGTTACGTCTGTAGGCTTCTTGGTAATGGTATCTGCATGCGACATCCATACCTGTGAACCTGCAGACACTCCAGACATTAAAGCGTTTTCGCCAACTGAAACAAGATTGGCACGTCCATATTCTCTATGTTTCGATGCTTCCACCTGTCCATCAAACTGAGTGGCCAACCATTGTGCTCCATAACACACACCTAAAAGTGGGACTGGTAAGTTCAACACGTCTAATGCAGGCGTGGGGGCATTCTCTTCTCTTACAGAGCTCGGACTGCCAGATAATATAACGCCTTTGACTGATTCGTCAATTGTAATATTTGCGTTGTACGGGTGGATTTCGCAGTAAACATTTAATTCTCTAACCCGTCGCGCAATTAGTTGTGTGTACTGTGACCCAAAATCGAGGATAATAAGCTTTTCTTCCATGCTAAATCGATGTACAAAAGTACAGATTTACATGGGACATTAAAGCCTCAAAGAAGAATGATATACAGTTGTTTTACACAGGTTTAGGCCTCTACAAACTTGTAGCCCACCCCGCGCAGTGATTTAAAGAACGTTGGATTCTTTGGATCTGGTTCAAAGTATTTTCTGAACGCCAAAATAAAATTATCGATGGTTCTAGTTGAAGGATAAACTGAATACCCCCAAACAGTTTGTAGAATCTTTTCTCTACTTACCACTTCGTTTTTATTCTCTATAAGAAGTTTAAGAAGAAGTGCTTCTTTTTTGGTTAAGGAAAACTCGCCTTTATTTCCCTTCGCTTCATAACTCACGAAGTTCACATAGTTATCGCCAAAAGAATAATCGTTTGACGAAAGCTTGTTAGCCGTTTGATCGTTGCGTTCAATTAAATTCTTAACGCGCAGCATGAATTCTTCGAGGTTAAATGGCTTGGTCATGTAGTCGTCGCCACCTTTGCGCAAACCAAGTACGCGGTCTTCAGCAGAACTTTTAGCCGACAAAAACATAATAGGCACATGCGAATCATGCAACCTAATGTTCTCACATACAGCGATTCCGTCAATGTTTGGAATCATGATGTCTAAAATCACTAAATCGAAACGTTGCTCCTTAAACCTAGTTACTGCAGACAAACCATCGTAAACAACTACCGGATGGTACTCATCGATTTCTAAATTCAGCTTAATCGTTTCTGCTAGGTGTTTCTCGTCTTCAACAAGTAAAATCCGTTTTTTCATAAGGGCGATAATTGATGTATTATTAATTTATTAACTCAAGTAACTACGTCATAGTATGTTTTGTCATAAGAGTATGTAAAAAATATGACTCTCAAATATCTTTTCTTAAAATCTCTGGTATGTCATAGCCTACTCATTTTTTCTCTTAAGGGGTAACTCCACAATAAAAATGGTCCCTTTGGGCTCATTGTTTTTAATGCGTATCACACCATCGTGTTTATCGATTGTTTCTCTTAAAATGAACAATCCTAAACCTGTCCCTTTTGAGTCCCTAACCTCTTCATCCTCAACTCTATAAAACTTCTTAAATATCTTCTTTCGTTCAGACTCTGCGATACCAATTCCTTGGTCAATTACACGAATTATTGCCTTGTCCTTTTCTTCTTTCAAAGAGACTTCGACAGGAAGGTCGTTACCATACTTAATAGCATTCTCCAACAAATTGTTCATTGAGATCCTTAAAATGAAACGGTCTCCAACAATTTCGACATCATCTTCAATATCTGCTGTTAGATCTGTTCGCATTCTGTAGCTTTCCACCAAGTTTTGCATCATATCTGTGATTGAAAACACTTCTCGGCCATAGATATAGTTGTCGTTTTCGATCTGCATAGCCGTAAGCATGTTCTCGGTTAGCTCATTTAACCGATCGGCATTATTCACTGCTTTATCGAGTAACTCGTTTCGTTTTTCTTCTGGTAGTTTACGTGTCCGTATGGTTTGCAAAAGCAACTTCATTGCTGCTATCGGTGTTTTCAATTCATGTGTAACAGATAACAAAAAGTTATTCTGTTGTTTGTTCAAACGATATATCATTTGAATTGAATAAGATACGCCGTACACACCCACAGCTACAAGGACAAAAAGCAAAAGGGCCTGAAAAATATACAGCCGCTCCCGATTTTGAAGTTTCTGTTCTAAACGATCGATTTGATGTGGCGCAATTTGAATGTCAAGATCCCAACCTTGATACACTTTGGTGTAAACCGCAGTATAACTACCATAATTATAGGTTTCTAGAAACGCATTTAACAAGTTGGTATCGGCATCAATTTTTGCCTGTTTAAATATGATATGCAATTCGTTTTCAGAAGAAAAATCATAATTCTTACTTTTCTCTATTAACCGAAGTACACAGGCCTGCCTGCCCGCCTCTAATACTTGTTTTTGCAAACCGTATGCCTTATTGCTAAAGTTAACCAACGAGTAAGTAAGCCAACCAAAGGTTCCTAAGATGTACAGTATAATAAAGATGAATAAAAGCTTGAATTTCATACACTTAATTCAGGTTCACGAAAATACTTCATTCTTCTTTAAACATATTTTATGTTTGTTTGCACTGGATGAGGAAAATGATTTCTAAACGAGCCCTTTCATTACGAAATGGCCAAGACAAAGAAGAGGTCTGGATTGCCTACAAGGGTATCGTTTACGACGTTACTTTAAGCAGGCTTTGGCGCAATGGTAAGCACTATGAACATTGGGCAGGGCAAGACCTTACACACGAGTTGCCGGACGCTCCACATTCTGAATCGGTATTCGAACGATTTAACGTTGTTGGCATATTAGCTGACTAGCAAGATATTTTGTCAACCCTTCGTTGATGACGTCCACCTTCGAAATCTTCATTTAAGAAAGCCTCAAGCACTTCAAGAGTTGTATCAAAATCAATAAACCTGGCTGGAATACAAATCACATTGGCATTGTTATGTTGACGTGCTAAAGCACCCAATTCGGGATCCCAACATAACGCCGCACGAATATCTTGGTGCTTGTTGGCCGTCATACAAACTCCGTTTCCGCTGCCGCAAATTAGTATTCCAAAAGTGGTTTCACCCTTTTCAACAGAATTTGCCAGTGGATGAACAAAATCTGGATAATCTACCGATTCGGTTTCGTCAGTACCAAAATTCACGAACTCAAATTTGTCCGCAAAGTGTTTTATAACGTCAAATTTATATTCCGTTCCGGCATGGTCGTTTGCTATCGCAATTTTAAGCTTCATTTAACTTTTCTTTAGTTTCGATTCTCTTGGCAATAAAAATACCAACTTCATACAACAAATAAACAGGTATTGTCAATAATATTTGGCTCATGATATCAGGTGGGGTGATAACCGAAGCCAATACCAATATTATAACCACGGCGTGCCTTCTGTACCGTTTAAGGAAGTCGGATGACACTAAGCCAAGTTTGGCAAGGAAAAACACAATGAGTGGCAGTTCAAATACCACACCCGAGGCTAGTGTAAGTGTCGAAACAAACGACACGTAAGACTGCATGGTAAAATGGTTAACGATGTTGTCGGTTAGCTTAAAGTTGATAAAGAAATTTACAGAAAGTGGTGCCAGCACCAAGTAACCAAACAACACCCCGATAAAGAACAGCAACGACGTTGCTAAAACAATGCCTGTGGTATATTTCTGTTCGGTAGGTTTTAAAGCTGGTTTAAAAAACCGCCAAAATTCCCAAAGTATATAGGGTGCAGAAAGTATTAATCCGATGGTGAAGGAAACCACCATTAGGTAAATAAATTGACCACTAACCGCAAGATTCTGTGTATTTAAATCAATAGAATCAAAACACAACTTGTCTGTTCCATATAGCGTATACGATAGCTTGCAAAAGAGCTGATATATGGGAAAGGATTTTTTTGTTACTGCAAAAATTATCTTGTCAAAAATGAATCGATAATTGACCATAGCGACAATAGAAAAAACAATAATGGCAACTACTGATCGCATCAGGTGCCATCTGAGCGCTTCTAGATGATCTAGAAAGCTCATGTTTTTCTCGTTCTTTTCGATGTCGACTTGGTCTAGCGGCATTTATTACTAATTAGGTAAGCATCCCACCACAAACGTGTAATGTTTGACCAGTAACATAGCTGGACATATCAGAAGCTAAGAACAAACAAGCGTTGGCTACATCTTCCGGATTCCCACCCCTCTTTAATGGAATTGTTTCTACCCATGACTTAACAACGTCCTCATCTAAAGCACCAGTCATTTCTGTTTGGATAAAACCCGGTGCAATTGCATTACAACGAATGTTTCTACTTCCTATCTCTTTAGCAATCGATTTAGTAAAACCGATAATTCCAGCTTTAGACGCCGCGTAATTAGACTGTCCGGCATTACCATTCACACCAACCACTGATGTCATGTTTATTATTGATCCAGATCTATTTTTCAAAAAGGTTCTTAAACAAGCCTTCGTTAAATTGAAAACAGATTTTAGATTCACTTCCATTACCTCGTCCCATTGCTCTTCGCTCATCCGCATTAACAAAGTGTCGCGTATAATTCCTGCATTGTTTATTAATACGTTGATTGTTCCAAAATCCTGAAGAACGTCCGCTACCATAGCTTCTGAAGCTTCTAAAGACGCTGCGTTACTTTTATATCCTTTGGCTTTAACACCATATTTTTCAGAAAGGTCCTTTTCAACAACCGCCGCCTTCTCTGCAGAATTGGCATAGGTAAAAGCCACATTTGCCCCTTGCTTAGCACAGGCTTCTGCAATACCAAGCCCTATGCCTCGTGTTGCTCCAGTAATAAGTACTACTTTATCAGATAATAAACTCATGTTTCAAAATTTTGACAAAAATATCCTAATGTTTTTTATTGACGCATAAAAAAAGTCCATTCACCAAAAGATGAATGGACTTTCCTATACGTTAAATATTTTTATCTATCAGCGTCGCGCTCAATTTCCAAAAATCCTTTAGTAAAAGATCTTGAGTTGATACCCGATTTTAGCTCTCCGGTAAAAGTCACTTTAATAAGTTCGCCAACCTCGCCATATTCAGAAACGGTTACAGCCATGTTTTGTGCGGCATCACTAGAAGATTCTATACGTTTAGCCCCTTCCCCTGTTGCAATCTCCAAGGAAAACTCTGGAGAGTTTTGTGTATAAACACCTGGGTCTTTCCCAACAAAACTTAATTCTAATTCGGCTTTCGAAGTGATTGAAGCACCCGCGTTTCCTTTAGTAGAATATCCAACTATGTTGATTAATGTTTCATTGATATCTTTTCGCCAACTTCCCTGTGACAGATTTTGATCTAACACCAATTGATAGTTCTGGAAACTTACTGTAAAACCGCACGCTGGCGTGTCAGTTGGTTCCGTATTGTCAGTTGTGTCTACTACAGGAGGTACTTCATCTCCATCACATCCAGTGTTTACCAGAAATAATGGGCTGATCATCAAAGCTATGATTAGGTACTTTAGGTTTTTCATATCTATTAATTTTTTAGAGTACAATAATACTCTTTCTTCTGTAACATGAAGCGCACATTCTCGTAATTTTTTCCTCCTATTTAAAATAAGAATCTGCCTCATTGGTCTCAAAATCAAGTACTTGATTCGGGTGCTGATATACCTTCATCGGAAGCTGCCCAACGTATTTTGTTTGACCATTGTTGATCTCAAGCCATGACGATTCTGGCAAGCAAACCACGTCTGTTTTACTTAGCATGATATACTCGAGTAGTCTTGCTTTTCTAGATTCACCTCCATGATTTGGCACTGTTGCTTCGCTATAATGTGGATTGATTTGATAAGGTACTAGCCCAAGACAATCAAAAGATTGAGGCTGAACAATAGGCATATCATTGGTCGTACACAAAGTTAACCCCGCGACATTGGAACCCGCACTCCAGCCAACATAAGGTGTACCGTTAGCTACTGCTTCTCGAATTGGCTCCATAAGCTTCTGATCTTGCAACAACTGCACCAGCCTAAATGTATTTCCTCCACCGATGGCAATCGATTTTGCCTCACGAACGGCTTGTATCGGATCGCTATGTTTATGTATACTAGTGATGGTAACACCGAACGGTTTTAGTGCGTTTTGCACCGTCTCTTCATATTGATCGTATGACACAGTGACGCCGGCATATGGAATAAATAAAACCTCTTTGGCGTCACCTAAAAAATGAGCCACAGCTTCTTTGGCATGCTCCATATACGATGCGCCATAGTTTGTAGAATTACTTAGTAATAAGGCCTTCATATTTTTTTAGGCAATGGTAATAAAAAAAGGCCTTTTCAAACTGAAAAGACCTTTAGATTTAGTATAAAAAGTATGTACTTGAGTTGGTTTACATAATAACCCAACCCAAGTTATCAATATTAAAAAGGCGTTAAAACCAAGCCAACACTTGCTGTATTCACCTCAGGTCCTCTGCCTGATTTAAAGGTATTTGTTGGGTAATACTTGCCATAAATCACAAGGTCTCCATACCCAAATTGTGCTACATAACCTATTCGGTAATCCTCAAATCCATAGTCACCTCTTACCTTCTTCTTTTCTTTCTGTTTGCCCGAACCCCATTTTTGTTTTTGGTGCGAACCAATCAAATAACCCGCTTGTATTCCTGCGGCAATCTTGAAAGAATTATCATCATCTCTAGGGTTGCTTTTAAAATTAAGCATCAATGGCACCGTTGCATAACGACTCACAATTTTGTTTCGTTTAAAGTCCAGCACGTCGTCAACTTGATATTCTAGTGGTTTCGAATCAGGTGTAATTGTAACACCTTCTTTGAAACGATAATTGTTGTATTCAATGCCTATCCCATATACCAAACGCAAATGTCCTCTTACCAAATTCACACCTTGCTGTACTATTCCTAGATGGAAATTGGCTGATATGTTTTCTAGTTTCATGTCTTGGTATGGCGCTGGAACGTCAACAGAATTAGCTGACACCCAATTATTCAACCCCCAGTCCATAACCATAAAGCTCGTTTCTACGAATTTTGGTCCGTCATCGATTTCTTCTACCATCTCCTCTACCATTTCTTCAATCATCTCTATTTCAATTTCTTCTGAATCGTCTCCATCAATTCGAATAATACGTTTTAACTTAACGTCTCGCTCAGCGTCTACTTCCATTTCAACATTGCCTGGGTCACCTACTTTATTAATTTCTTCGGTAATTAAGGTGTCGATCTTACCATTAACATTCTTGATTTCAATGCGCACCCTTTTGGTCTCTATTACCTTAGGGTCTTCTTCTTGTGCGACAACGATTGTCGAAAGAAGCAATGTGGCTAAAAGTGTATATATGTGTTTCATTATTTTTTATTTATTATTATTTTAAAGGTTTCAAACTAACCATGGCCGTGGCGTTATATTGTTCTGAACTATATATTATTTGTATTGACTGTTTATCAGCTGGTTGCACCTTAATTTTAGCATTTCTAAACGGTGCGGTTACTAACGACAAACCCGCATTAATTGTAGATCTTACTCCGTTATAAGATGCAGGTTCATCTTGAGGTATCAACATCTCCATATTGTACATCACATTCGCTTTATGCAGAGATTCCAGTGGTTTTGACTCAGTGTTGAGTCCATTTTTTTGCATCAATGGCTCTACACTTACTAGCTGGTTTGCAACATCAGGCGTTGTTATCATTTTCTCATTCATTGGTACCGGCAGTTCAAGAGATTTTCGAGGTTCTTTAACGTCGCTTGGTGGGTGATTAGGCACCTCTTGCACGGCTACCTCCACCGTTGGCTTTGTTTCTTGACTATTTATTGTGTTGTCCGTATTAGGTAACACTAGCTCAGTGGCAGATCCTGCCAAACCTTCTACTGCATCTGTTTTGGGCATAAACAATTGCCAAGTTGGATAACAAAGTGCCAATAGGGCTGCGATTGCTGCTGCACGACGCCACTGCACCGCACTAAAAGCAATTAAAGTTGTATCTGTTTTTATCAACTTATCCTTTCCTTGATAAACGACTTCTGGGGCATCTAACTGCGTCATTCGCATAAAATCCCAATCAGCTGCTAGGTCAGCATCATCCTCTATCATTTTTAGCAATTCCGATTCCTCTTCAGGCGACAAATCACCTTCCAACATTTCGAATAATTCCCAGTCCATGTCTTTTTGATCTTTCATATTACCAATTGCATGTCTTTCAAATAAGCCTTCAAAAATTTTCTTGCACGAAAGATGTTAATCTTTACCTGCGCCTCTGTCATTCCTGTAATTTCTCCGATACTCTTATAGTCATAACCTTCGTAGTCACGCAGTAAAATCACCGTCTTTTGTTTTTCCGGTAATCGTTCAACCGCACCATTTATAATTTCTAAGGTATCAGAGTATTGTTCAGAATGACTGTATCTGTTTTCAACTACTTCATCCATTGTTGTGCTACGTTTTGCCTTGCGAATAATATCAATGCAATTGTTGTAGGCTATTTTAAATATGAATGCTTTTGCTGTAGTCATTTCTACTTTCTCTTTTCTGACCCAAAGTTTTTCAAATGTGTTCTGCACTACATTCTCGGCTTCAAATTCATCTCGTAAATTTTTAAGAGCGAATCTGAAAATCCCATCTGAGAGCAACTCAACACATTTATTATACTCTTTAGTGGTCATTAATTGTTAGTGATACGACTGTTCTAAATAAAAGTTACAGTAAAGTTAGTTTTTTTACCTCCGATTACCTAAACACCTAATAATCAGATTAATAAATTAGCCGAATCCTAGTATTTTTTCGCCAAATTTGTAGCGTGCAGAATAAGAAGCTTTGGTTTGAAGATTGGTTTGACTCACCTTATTACCATTTACTTTATGGAAATAGAGATCAAAACGAAGCGGGTACTTTTATACATAATTTATTGCGCTTTCTTCAACCTAGCAGTCAAGACACATTTCTTGACCTAGCTTGCGGCAAAGGTCGTCACGCCCTAGAAATAGCAAAAAATGGTTATCACACTACTGGAATAGACCTGAGTGAAAACAGTATTGCTGAAGCCAAATCAATTGACAATGAATATCTACATTTTCATGTTGGAGACATGCGTCATGTGCATTTTCCTAATCAGTTTAACTTTATCCTAAACCTATTTACTAGTTTTGGGTATTTCGACACACAATCAGGTCAAACCGAAACTTTGTTGGCCATTAACAAACAGCTTAAAAAAGATGGTGTATTGGTAATTGACTATCTCAATGTAGTGTTAACAGAAAAGCAAATTGTTGCGAATCCCGACAAACATATAGTCATAGATGGTGTTACTTTCTCTACACGGAAGCGTGTATCAGATCAGTTTATTACCAAAGAAATAATTGTAGAGGATATGGGCGTGAATCATGTATTTTACGAACACGTATGGCGACTTCATTTTAATGATTTTAAGAATCTTTTAGAAAAAACTGGCTTCACAATCCAAACAATTTATGGTGATTACGAGTTAAACAGTTTTAACCCCGACACTTCTGACAGGTTAATAATTGTAGCACATCAATAAATGCTGGATTGGATTCAACATATCGACACGCAGTTATTCTTTCACATCAACCATTGTGTTAAGAATGATTTCTTTGATGTAATCATGCCATTAGCTAGAGACAAATACACCTGGATTCCGTTGTATGCGTTGATTGCTTTTCTCATAATTCGGAAATACAAAATGCAATCCGTTTATGTATTGGGTTATGCCTTGCTGGCTTTGGTAGTAGCCGACCAATTGAGTGCAAGTGTCATAAAACCTTTGGTTCAAAGGCTAAGGCCATGCAACGATCCGTCAATCATTCAATATGTCCACAACGAACTGGTGGATTGTGGTAGCGGATTTAGCTTTGTTAGCAGTCACGCAACAAATCACTTTGCATTGGCTATATACTTCATAATGGTATTTGCCAAACCAAGTAATCGCTTTTATGTTGTTTTAGGCTTTGTATTATGGGCTGGTCTCATTTCCTTTGCACAAGTATATGTAGGCGTGCACTACCCATTTGATGTTTTGGTAGGCGCATTGCTAGGTATGCTAATTGGCTACGGAGCAGGTTGGGCAGAACGCTACACACTTTGTTACCGAGCAGGTAAGTTATTATAAGTCATTGAATTTCTGGTCCTATTTTATTCTGTTCTTTTTTCCACTGTTGGGTGGAACAATTGGTTTAATCATACAAAACCACAAAACAGAGCAATTAAAACTTTTTCTTGCCTTTAGTGGTGCATTCCTTTTTTCGATAACCGCGATTAGTATTATCCCTGAGGTATACTCACACCATACCGCATATAATGTTGGCTATTTCATTCTGGCTGGGTTCTTTCTTCAAATTCTTATAGACCTTTTCTCACATGGTGTAGAGCATGGTCATTTGCATCATCATGAGTCCGACAAAACACCTTACGGCATCTTCATCGCGCTTAGCCTGCATGCTTTTCTTGAAGGAATGGCCGTGGGAAGTAATCTGTTTTCAGAACACATTCAATCCAGTTTTATCTTTGGTATAGCCTTGCATGAAATACCTGCGGCGTTCGCCTTGATTACGTTATTGAAGGCATCAAACGTGAAGAAAAAATACTTATATACGTGGTTGGTCGTATATGCGATGATGACCATATTTGGCGCCTTATCCAGCAGTTTAGTCGTCACGGCTTTCCCAAATTTTGAGCGCTACATGGTTTATTTAGTCGCACTAGTAATTGGTGTATTTCTTCACATATCTACAACGATATTATTTGAAAATACCGACAACCATAAGTTTAGTCGGTATAAACTTATGGCTATCGCGATTGGTGTTGGTATAGCGGTGTTAAGTACTCTCGTACACTTCCACTAAAACTAGTCTACCATAATTCTACCAAGCTTATACGCCTTGCGACCACGCAAATAAATTGTTGATCTGCCGTCGCGCATGCTTACAAACTCCTTAGGGACAGGTCTAAACTCTTTACGTTGAATCTCACCTAAAGATTGCACCTCTTTATTTCCATCTAAATCAAGCGATGCATGGATGAAATGGTTGGCTTTAAATGCCTTCTTGTCTGTCCTTCTGTCTATATCCAAGCCAGGAACACTGTATGCCTGATCCACAAAATAGAAGTGCATCTTATCGCCTTTTACAACCATGTTAAAACCGCTGTAATAACCACCATCATTTGTAGAATACTGAGCCTTTTCCACTTTATCGTGCCATTCAATTTCCCCTTCTTCATCAAAACTAACAACAACAATATCGTTGTAATAGTAATGATATGTGGTTTGTGTCGATGTGGTACCATTGGCATTTGTGGTAGTTGTTGTAGTTACCCTCACAAAGTACTGCTCGGCAACCATAACCAAACCGCCATCCTCTTTCTCAATAAGGTTTCGAACCTCATAAGAGTACAATTCTACGTCTTTCCCTTTTTTAGCTCTTTTCTTCGTTCTTTTGGTTGCGCGTTCGCTTAAACCTTGGGTTATAAAATCAAGACTAAACTCCACCAAGTTTTCAACTATTACTTCAAGTGTTTCATTTTCAATTTCAAGATAAAACGCCCCAACAGCTCCAGAGGTGCTGGTGTTTGAATACAAACCAGAACATAAAATATTTCCGTCGTCTTTGACGAAATACGTGATATCTGAAATAAACTTATTTGAGAGTCTTAAATCAAACTGCTGTCTGTCGTGTCCTTCTTCAAAATAACCAATGAGCTTATAGGTACCTCTAGGCTTTTTCTTCTGACGCTTTGACTTCTGCTTGTAGTGTTTTCCTAGTATATATACATTACCTGCATTGTCGACGTCGTAATCGGTAATTGCAAAATCTTTGTCTGCGTATGGTATAGACAATACATCGTCCCAAATGATTTCATAGTCTTTGTCCATCACCACCACACTAACCTCATCACGTGCGCCCTTCGAACGTTTGTTAGGTGTATTGGCGAACGCAAGTAGCTTCGAAGAGTCTCTAGACATGGCAATATCAAAACTCCCTGAATTTCGCTTCGAGCTGTATGTTAAACCAAACACCTTTGTTTCCTCTTGAACTGTAGCTAAATCGTCTTGTGAAAGCACCACATAAAACAGATCGTTCGTTTTTCTAGCTTTATCAAGCTTTGAATAAAACATCATAAGCCCACCATTAAAAGGAATTATGGATTCGATGTAAGATCGTTTAGGAATAATATTAGGCGTTAACAATACCTTGGTTTCTACTTCCATATTTTCATCGTAACGAATTAAATATGGCTTTCTCTTTATCGTATTACGACTAAAAATAACATCGTTGTCGCCTAGAATAAGATATCCTAAGTAGTTCTTTTTACTTACAATAGGATCACTCTGAGATACCTCAACACCTTCACCGGTGAATTCTTGAGCACCGACCAATGAGATTCCAACAAATGTGATTAATGTGATTAAGATTAGTTTTTTCATGATACAAGTTTAACATTTCAATGCAAATACCATGCTATGACTTTTACCTTTTCCCAAAAGCGCTTAAAGTGGTAAGTTTGAAGTCTTAATTTGTTCCATATGAATCCTGAATTAATAATAGTTACTCCATCTTACCAAGAGCACATTGCCTTAATACAGCTTAACAGACCGAAAGAGTTAAATGCGCTGAATTTGCAGGTAATGGGTGAAATAAGAGACGCACTAAAAGCTTTGGACGAAGACGACTCTGTACGTGTTATCATCATTACGGGTAACGAACGCGCTTTTGCTGCAGGAGCCGACATCAAGCAGATGGCTGGTAAAGGTGCCATAGACATGCTCAAAATTGACCAATTCAGCACATGGGACCAAATTCGAAAAACTAAAAAACCAATCATAGCGGCGGTCAGTGGGTTTGCGCTGGGTGGTGGATGCGAGTTGGTAATGACTTGCGATATGGTTGTGGCTTCAGAAACTGCTCAGTTTGGTCAACCTGAAATTAAAATTGGCATCATGCCGGGTGCCGGTGGCACGCAAAGATTGCCCCGTGCAGTTGGAAAAACCCGAGCCATGGAGATGGTCCTAACGGGAAATTTCATTTCTGCAGAGGAAGCTTTAAAATATGGATTGGTAAACAAAGTAGTTCCTAAAGAAGTTTATTTATCGGAAGCAGTTCGAATGGCTAAAGACATTGCCCGTCAAAGTCCTATTGCCGTTCAATTGGCCAAAGAAAGTGTGCTTAAAGCGTATGAGATGCCACTTCAAGAGGCGTTGTCATTTGAACGAAAAAACTTTTATATGCTCTTTGCCACAGAAGATCAAAAAGAAGGCATGAATGCCTTTGTTGAAAAACGACGAGCCAACTTTAAAAGTAAATAGTTGATATCACATAGAAACGTATTTCTACAGCATTTGGCTCAAACGTCGGATGCTCCTATGGCGCTTGAAATAAAAAAAGCACAAGGAATCTACCTTATTGCAAGTGATGGTAAACGTTATGTTGATTTAATCTCTGGCATTGGTGTAAGTAATCTTGGGCACCGTCACCACCGCGTCGCTCAAGCGATACGCAAACAAGTCGGGAAGTACTGGCACACAATGGTTTACGGCGAATACATTCAAGCACCACAAATAAAGCTTGCCCGAAAACTCGCCAGCGTTCTACCTCAAAATCTAGACGCGACGTATTTTGTTAACTCAGGCAGTGAAGCTATTGAAGGCGCACTTAAGCTGGCTAAGCGATACACAGGACGAACAAAGTTGGTGGCGATGAAGAATGCCTACCACGGTAGCAGCCATGGGGCGTTAAGCTTAATGAGCGATCCATATTTCTCTAATGCATACCGACCACTTTTACCCGATACATACTTCGCCGATTACAACGACATTAATAGCTTACAAGTCATAGACCAACGCACTGCTGCTGTTGTGGTCGAAATTGTTCAGGGCGAGGCTGGCTATATACCAGGGAGTCGTACTTTTTTAGAAGCATTGAGCAAAAAGTGTAAAGAAACCGGTGCGTTACTTATTGTAGATGAAATTCAAAGTGGAATGGGTCGTACAGGCAAACTGTTTGCATTCGAACACTACGGAATCACCCCCGATATATTATGTTTAGCCAAAGCGTTTGGTGGAGGAATGCCCTTAGGGGCTTTTGTTTCTGCTCAGGAAATCATGCATTGTTTGAGCCATGATCCAGTATTGGGTCATATCACAACGTTTGGAGGACATCCGGTGTGCTGTGCGGCAGGTTTAGAAAATTTGAACGTTCTTGTTAAATCAGATTATATCACTGAGGTTGAGTCAAAATCTCAGCTGTTTAGAGATTTGCTTGTGCATCAGGATATAAAAGAAATCACCGGAACCGGATTTATGCTTGGCGTCCAATTGGAAAGCAAGGAACGCTTACATGCAGTAGTTGAACACTGTATTCAAAATGGTGTCATCATAGACTGGTTTTTGTATGCCGAAGACAAACTAAGAATATCTCCACCGTTAATAATCACCGAGTCACAAATTAAAAAAGTGTGTAAAGTGATATTGAGCGCACTTGATGCAACTCGCAACAAATGACGCAACAATTGATAATTATTAATTAATAATTATCAATTAACTACTACCCTCCAAAATCCAATCTAAAACCAATAGTTAAAGGAGGAAGATCGAAGTTGATATCGTCGTTAGTCAAATCAGACAATCGGTAATCTGCAGTAACCACAAACTTGTTTGACCCAATGCGTGCATGTGCAGTGTAGTTTGGCTTGTTAATGTAAGTGAGACCGGTTAATTCAATTTTTTTTGTTTTGTGATTAGCACTAGGATCATCGATGGTTTGTTTTGTTAATCGCTTCGTACCAAAAACATAATCTCCGCTTATTCCAATTTCAAGGTAGTTACCAATGGTATTGCCACGCTTTCCAAAATTAAATCTATTAGCAAATTCAAGCTCAACTGTATTTACATTTAACCTGTCGTATTTAACATCATCAGCAGTTTCAAACTCAAATTGAGATAACCCATAATTTACCGAAGCCAAGATACTATATGGTTTCGCCACTTTATATTTATAATAAACACCGTATGTAATCTTTGTAGATTCACCAGATTTCAACTGTACCGAATCCGTTTCTACCTGTCCAGGTGTAATGCCAAAACCAAAATAACTCGAAATGTAGTGCTTTCGATTTTTTCCAAATTTTGATATTACGGTGTCTTGATTAACGTCTTGCTCTAGTTCTACAACTTGTGCCGCAGTGAATGTTGTTACGCATAATAGTGCGCTGATGGCACAAATGGATTTTATCATATGATTCATTATTCTCTTCTTAATGATTATTTAATTTCTACGGTTTCAACATAACCCTTATAAAAAACCCGGAGGGTAAAGGGTTTGGCATATTCTGATTTCATGATTACCAGTGGTGAGGACGACTTGGTCCCTTTCCCGGCCAAATCATCAACAATGTAGTCTTCGCTGTTTTCTGGGTTTACCACGAAATACTTATCGAGATATCCCTTAGTATTCTCAACATGGTAAAAAACATAATCTGGCCATGCTATATAATTTTTATCAATTTTGTGATTACCCGCAGTAAGACCGTCAGTCCAACCTACTGTGTCTAATTCAATTCTAATCGATGTGTTGTCCACGTCAACTTCGAACGTCTTTCTTGGTTTGGTGGGCATGGCAAAAAAGTAATTGGCTTGAGGAACACCGTAACCATGTGCGTAGTCGAAATAGGGATACAAATCCCCTGATTTCTGGATATCATCAAATATTTTCATATTAGAATACGCAGGCCTCGTTTGCATGGCACATGCGACAAAACCCGCCACAAGCGGACCACTAAAACTTGTGCCCTGAGTGCCCGATATTCCTTTAGGCCCCGAACCTATAACATGACCGTAAGCGGTCACATTCGGCTTTAGACGTTTGTCCCAAGTTGGCCCAAACGAACTAAATGATGTGTGAATTCCGGTTCGAGGATTAATACCTCCTATCGAAAGGACACTATCCGCATCTGCAGGTGTACCAATATTCTTCCAATGATCATTTCCTTCGTTTCCAGCAGAATTCACAACGAGAATTCCTTTACTGGCCGCCATATTAGCCGCACGAGCAACAAGGCTTGTTTCTCCATCCATATCTTCTCTGAAATATCGATGAAAGGTATACCCCAACGAACTATTTATTACGTCGGCACCATTCTTATCTGCCCATTCTGCGGCCGCTAACCAATTCTCTTCTTCCGAATAGAACTCGGTCCAAGTTTCTGTTCGGGCAAGTAGAAATTCGGCGCCAGTGGCCAAGCCCATTTGCTGTCCATCTATAATTCCACCCACACAGCTCATCACAAACGTGCCATGGGTCCCTCCGTTCTCTACGTCTTCTTTGTCTTGAACAAAGTTGTACGTCTTTATAATTCTGTTGTCTTGTCGTATGTGGTTAAACGCAGGATTGGTTCTATAGGATTTAAATCCAACATCAAATATGGCAATTCTCACACCTTTACCATCTACATTATTGTCTTTAAACACACTTGCTCCCATACGTTGAACTTGGGCCTGCAATAAACTAATTTGCTCTTCATCTGGTTCAAAGTCTCCTCCTACATCATGAAGCGATAAGCCTGCTGCGAATTTCTCAATAGAACTTACCGTTTTTACATGGGAAACAAATGGCAAGGCCTTGATGCGCTCTACTTCCCCGTCAGTGGCATCACAACATAAGGCATTAAACCACCTACTGGTAGCACGCGACTTAGTACATATTGTTTCTACTTGTGCGATGTAGTTTTCGCTTACAGGAACATCTGTAAGATCATATATATCTACACCGTGTTTTACACGCCGATCAATGGCTTTTTGGTCAAAAAAAGTGTGTGGATTAAATGCTTTTACGTCTGGTTTGTCTTTAAAAAAAACCCATACCTTGCTTTGTCCGTATGACAGACTGCATAGGCCAATTAGACATACTGTTAAAATATTTCTCATAGATTAAAATCCGTTATCTCCGTCTATTAAATGGCCTAATCCTCCAAGAATACTTCCTTCTCCTTTTCTTTTTCCACCGGCTCTAGGTGCGGCAGATATTACCCTATTGGCAAGTCTACTAAACGGCAGACTCTGCAACCAAATTGTACCAGGACCTTCCAGTGTGGCATAAAACATGCCTTCACCACCGAAAATTGTATTCTTTATACCACCAACAAACTGGATATCGTAGTGTACATCTTTTGTAAACGCAACAATGCAACCGGTATCTACTTTTAACGTTTCACCTGGATTTAAGTTACGTTTTACAATGGTCCCCCCTGCATGAACAAATGAAAGCCCGTCGCCTTCAAGCTTTTGCATGATGAAACCTTCACCGCCAAAAAAACCGCTACCCAGTTTCTTTTGAAATTCGATACCTACAGAGACCCCTTTTGCAGCACATAAGAAGGCATCTTTTTGACAAATTACTTTCCCGCCCAAATCAGATAAATCTAATGGGACTATTCTACCAGAATAAGGACTTGCAAAGGCAACCTTAGCCTTCCCTGTTCCTCCATGTGTAAAAGCGGTCATAAACAGCTTTTCTCCAGTTAGGACACGCTTGCCAGCATTAAGAAGTTTATCGAAAAAGGTATCGGTTTCACGCGCACCATCCCCAAATATTGTTTGCATTGTTATGGTATTATCCATAAACATAAAACTTCCGGGTTCGGCTACAACAGCTTCTTGTGGATCTAATTCGACTTCCACAAACTGCATTTCTTCACCATGGATGTGGTAATCTATTTCGTGTGCGTTCATGATATTATTTGTTGCAATCTAAAATATTAATACAGTTATGGATCTTTTATTCGGCAAGTAGATAACAATGGTCTATTAACTACCGACGATACCTTCGATTCGTCTTTTTATCAAACACGCCTTGCTTCACTTTCCGTTTTCGTCGCTTTTTGTTCTTATCGATTGAGCCACCCGTTTTTTGTGCTTCAGAAAATGCCGGGCAACCTTTAGCCTTTCTTCCACCGCAGGAAGAAAGTGTTACTCCAAACCCCAAAATGAGGAGTAGATACACAAGAGTCTTGATTTTATGCCATTGCATGGTCCAAATATAAAAGTTGGCATTACATTGACACAATAAGTGCTTTTATTTGCGTTAGAAATCAAACAGATGTTAAGAAGGATGAGATGGAGTTTGTTACTTGCCTTTAGCGTATTAAGTGCTTCACAATTGCGCGCCCAAAAAATAAAGGTCATGGACGAATATAGTGAGCCGATCGACCGAGTGGAAGCCTATGTTTATAGTGGCTCCAAAGACATCCAATTTCTGTCTGATTTAAATGGAATTGTTAATGTAACCATAAACAACTACGATTCCATCGTATTCAGACATCAGTCACATAAAACAACTGTGGTAACGGCTTCAGAACTAAAAGCAAGACGATATCATGTTACGTTGCCTTTTTTGGCGTACAGATATAAACCATTTGTTTTTAGGCATAATCAGGATTTTGAGCTTCAGAAAGACCAACCCACCAAGCTGGTTCGGTTGACCCCAAAACAAATTAAGTTTTACAATCCACAAACAACGGCTGACCTACTAGGCCTTAGCAATCAGGTTTTTATACAAAAATCCCAAATGGGTGGAGGAAGCCCAATGATTAGAGGTTTTGCCGCAAACAACGTGCTAATTGTTGTGGACGGAGTAAGGATGAACAATGCCATTTTTAGAGACGGTAACCTGCAAAACGTTATCACCCTAGACCCCAATTTAATAGAAGAGACGCAAATAATCTTTGGCCCTGGTTCGGTATTCTACGGAAGTGATGCCATGGGTGGGGTTATGGCTTTTGAAACCAAAACTCCGAAAATTAAAAAAGAATCTCATTATGAAGGCAACGTTATGTTGCGTACAGCATCGGCCAATAGAGAAAACAGTTGGCACGTAGATTTGAGTTACGGAAAAGGCTCCGTAGCTGGCTTAAGTAGCATATCCTTGTCTAACTACGGTGATTTAAGAATGGGCAATAATGGCCCTTCTGAATACACAAGACCAAGTTTTAGTGAATACAACGGAAACACCGATAGTATTATCCAAAGCGATGACCCGAATATCCAATACTTCACGGGTTACAGTCAAATAAACTTTAATCAAAAGTTTAGATGGAAAATGGACAGTGTCGGTGAGATTGTAGCCCATTTTGGCTATGCGACTTCTTCACCAATACCACGGTACGATAGAATTATCCAAACCAGAAATGGTCAACCCGTATATGGTGATTGGTTATATGGTCCACAGAAATGGATTCAAATGAACGTGCGATCAACATTTTTATCAAAAAAAGGGCGATTGTATGATAAGGCAACATGGATTGCGGCACATCAAACTTTTGAAGAAAGTAGATTGGTTAGGCGGTTTAAAAGTTTCAATTTAGAGGAAAATAAAGAAGAAGTAAATGTGACTTCTTTCAATTTCGATTTCGACAAAAAAGTAAAGAAGACAGACATTGTATACGGATTCGAGTTTGTCACCAATTCTGTTGAATCAACGGGCAAAGGTTCGCAGATAGACTCGGGGTACTCCTATGAAATTGCAACGCGTTACCCCAACGAAAGCACCATGAGCACTTTGGCTGCCTACCTATCTTTAAAACGAAAACTTGGTAAAACCCTTCTGTCAACTATTGGTGCGCGATACACCTTAATAGACTTGGAAGCCCCTTTCGAGAGTAGCTTCTACGACTTCCCTTTTACTCAGATTAAAATTCGCAAATCCGCCGTTTCAGGTAGCTTAGGGCTACGCCAAATGCTTAACAAAACATCGTTTGTTTATACCAATATCGCAACAGGGTTTAGGGCTCCAAATATTGACGATATGGGAAAAATATTTGATAGTCAGCCCGATCGTGTGATTGTTCCGAACGAAAAACTGCAACCAGAATATTCGTATACCGCTGAAATTGGTGCACACCTAAAGTTGTTCAACCAATTTGAAGTATTGGTCAATGGTTATTACACCATTATCGATAATGTAATTACACGAGCCGATTATTCATTAAATAGGTCCGACAGCTTGCTTTACGGTGGCGAAATGCTTCGTATACAATCGCTGGTGAATAGTGACCAAGGTGTTGTTAAAGGGCTTGAAATTCAGTTAAAAACTGAAATTACCCAGAACATAGATTTTAAGACGGCATACAACCTAATATCTGGCGAAACCAACGATGGTGAACCTTTGAGACATGTGGCACCAAACTTTGGAAACACGAGTGTGGAATGGCGAAAAGGAAAGTTCAAATTGATATGTTATGCCAATTACAATGCTGAGTTGAGTAATAGCAGCCTCTCTGAATCCGAAAAGTCTAAAACACACCTGTACGCTAAAGATGCCAATGGATTGCCATATTCTCCATCTTGGTACACCGTCAATATTAAGACTGGAGTAACATTTTCTAATGCCTTAAAACTTAACATAGGCTTGGAAAACATCCTCAATAAGCGTTACAGACCATACAGCAGTGGTATATCTGCACCAGGACGAAACCTCACCATTTCGTTATACGGAAGGTTCTAAAGTACCAAACTAACATCCGATTCCGTTATCTTTGTATTATGCGTTGTAAGCTTGTATATACTACTTTGCTAATTGTTGGATTGATTTGCTCTACACTACAATCTCAAGCCCAAACAGTTAATGGTTTAGGTATTGCCATAGGTATCAATTATGGCGAATCCGTGATTAAGGAAACCTTTATATCCAAAGGTGTAGACTATCAATACGCCAGCGACGAAGCAGATGTTGCGATTACCTGGGGAATATTTGGACGAATTAAAGTCACCAAATTTATTTTCCAACCTCAACTGATGGCGAGTAACTACAACACAAAAATGCGCCTCAGTTCTCCTGAATTTGATTCCATTTTAACCTTAAAACAAAATCGTTTTGACATTCCGCTTTTGTTTGGCTATGCACCAACTAAACACACACGTTTGTTGCTCGGACCAGTATATACACGAATGCTAGAAAACAAGGTTCAAACCGACAAATTCTTGTTTGAAGAATCGAAGTTTCTGCTTAAAGATGGTACCTGGGCATTACAAATGGGTTTCGGTTTTGATATGGGCAGGTTAGCCATAGACTGCAAATACGAAACAAGCTTGGGCCGGATTGCAGATGCCGCTACGATCAGAGGCCAGGAGTTTAAGTTCGACCAACGAAACAACACCGTTCAAGTGGTGTTGGGATATGATTTTATTAAGTAAGTGGCTAACACACGCTCGAACTTTGACCTCCCTCCCATCCTCTTCCCTCGAACATTACTTCACCAATTTCACTACCGACATTAGTGGTATTGAGTTACCTAACAAATTCACCTACCCATTTGATTACAAGCCACATGCATTGTCTGAATTGGCGTGTAATGAAGTAAAGCAATTCTTAGAAACGCAAACAACGATTGACCATAACTTTGGTTTAAGACCAAATCAATCCGGACAAATCATCGGTAAAATGTTTGGTGTATTGGTTACCCAAAAACCCACAGGTGAAATAGGTTATTTGGCCGCGTTTTCAGGAAAAGTAGCAGGTAGCAACCACCACGCCCATTTTGTTCCGCCCGTATTTGATGGGTTAACCGAAGGCAGTTTTGTGAATGTGGGTATGACTGAGTTAACCAACATCAACAATCAACTTGAGCAATTAAAAAAAGATTCAAGCACCGAAGGAAAAGAAGCTGTTTCCAAATTAATCGAACATCGCACAAAACACTGTAACGACATATTAAATGGGATTATCGACAGCTACCATTTTCTAAACTCAGCGAAACAGTCAAGAGGATTACGTGAGATATTCGATGAAAAAGTTGGCAAGAATCCTCCAGGAGGTGCAGGTGAATGTGCCTTACCTAAATTACTTCAGTATGCATTTATCCATGATTTAAAACCAATTGCGATGGCTGAATTCTGGTGGGGAAAATCCCCAAAAGGGAAATTTATGGAACACGGCGCTTATTATCCGGCGTGCCGTGATAAATGTCAACCGATATTGGAACACATGTTAGGAGGAATTGACTACTAATTTTAAATGTTGAATTGATTTCTTCACTTAGGTTTATTAACCGCCATTCGGCGGACGGACTCCGCTCAGGCCTTCGATCTTAGCTTAGGGGTTGTCACCCCTACAACCCGACTTTCATTTTATTCTTGATAAAAAAACGAAACAAAAAAATCAAGACTTCTGAATTTTTCTTTGAACTCTACGAAAGCCTTTTCTCACCGCATTCAAAGTCGCTGCGCTTTCCTGCCTGCTTAACAAAGCCCATCGCACAAAAGTCTCTCTTGATTTCTACAGAAAACTTCAAATGTCATATATATCCGTGCCTCATTGAAAATTAAGCATTACATGATGTCAATCAAAGAGCGTAAGCCTGACAGAAATGCGGGCCCGCGTTGGCCTGAATGGATGATGTTTTGCAAAATCAATAAAAGTGCTTGCATTTGTTCGCTGTAAGCTAACTCTCTTTTATTAGCTTTTGTTTGCCTCAAACAGAGTGCGGGAGATAGCATATTTCTGTTAAGCGTTTTTGCCTACTTTTTGAGCTAAAAAAGTAGGAGCGGGTTATAGGGCTGGTAAGCCCTAAGCTCAGAATTAATGTCAATGACATACCTCCAGTGGCTGGAAGCTTTTTCTTGTGTTTTGAATTACAATAAGAATTAAAAATTGTAACACTTAAAGCACGACAAACTTTACTTCAGCAACGCGCTCATCATTTTGATCAATTACCTGGATGTAATACATGCCTTGCATTAATTCCACTGTAGGGAAGCTGATTTCATTTAAACCACGTTCAACAGGTGTGGTAAGTAATTCTTGCACCAACTTACCATCTGTGGTGTAAATGTTAAAAGACAACACTTGGTCTTTTTCAGACTCAAATTGAATAACCGCTTTTTCTTCTACCGGATTTGGAAGCAATAACACTTTCGTTTCATCAGGTAAAACAGTTAACATATTATTGACTTTAACTGCACCAACCTGAACGCCGTTCCTGCCGCGAGAACTTCCTTGTGAAAACGGCCTTCCATAAGAACCAGACATCCACACAACACCTTCTTCGTTGTATTTCGTTTGAATGCCGGTATAGTCGCCCCATCGTTCTAAAGAATCAGTTAATCGATTGATAGACAGTTCACCTTGTTTTATCTGTACCACTGGAGAAAAAATAGCTTTTTGTCCAACAACCCTATTGTGCAATACCGCTGAAGTACCAGGATAATCTAACTCCGAACTGTGTGAGAATGTAATGACACTGGCATGCGGAAAATCAGCATTACCTGCAAAAGCAATTGAAGGGTAGGCGTATTCAAACGTGTCTGAAGTGATATAATTGGCATCAATCTTACCTGATTCTATGTTTAGAAACCCGTGATAAATACCTGGCACACCTGTTTCGGGTACTACCGTACTTTGAACATACTGAATATAACCGTCTTCGCTTATCGCCGACAAAACGCGCGTATCATTGGTTTGAAGCAAATTTTCTGGGTCGGGCTGGTAAGCACTTGGAGGTACTCCGTATAATTTGTTTGATTGTAATACCCGTAAATCGTATTGTGCATTACCCGACAATCGATTATCCGTAATCTCGTGTAAGAATATGGAATCATTTGAAGCGTCACCCGGGCGTACCGACAAAAACTGCATATTCGGTGACGTGAATTCGCTTCCCCCTTGAACAGCACAAATACTCCAAAGTGGTTTGTCGTTGTACTTCAAGTCGTACCATAAATCTTCGTAGATCGTGTCATTCCCTGCGTATCCTGAATTCTTATCAATCTGCCAAATCACAGATTGCGTAAACCCTTCTTGCCAGCTTTCTCCGTCACGTAATACGTTTACCGTGATGAACAAATCGTCTTTGCTTTGCCCTATTATTGGGTAGTCCGACCATGTTTTACCAATAAATGGATTCCCATCAACAGCATAGAAATTCCAGTCACCTTCAGGATCGTTTGATTCGCTAAAACCTACAATTATTCGGGTGTCTGCACTTGTTGACCCTTGCAAATACACCAATATAAATCGGTCATTTACAGGATCATAGGTAACCTTTGGATCGTAGGTTCGGTTAAGATTGGGTAATTGTCCATCTACAATTCTTTCTAAACTATAATAGCGCACATACTTCCCATCTTCCTCTAAAATACTGAATGACGAATTGACCACACTGATAATCTTTCCATCATTTGAAATGGCCATGTTGTTATCGTTGGGCACACCCGGAACGGCTGTTAACCCAACAAATGATGCTTTAACGTTTGGCTTAATATCTTTTGATTCCTCTTGATATTTATTGTGCACTTGCTTAAAACGTCTTTGACGTTTAGCGTCTAGCTCGCTTTTTAGTTTGTCTGTTGTTGTCCATGGAGCTGGCGCAGCGTCACTAACTTTATACACTTTGGGTTGCTCCCCACCAATTTCAGAAAAAGAAACCGTTTTCACCTTTGGCGTAGCAATGTTGCGTTCTACTTTATACGCAAAATCCTGAGCGAAGCCAGAAAATGAGATACAAACACAACTTATAACACCCACCACTTTATTCATACGTCAAATTTAATTGGAAAATCAGTAAATGGTTCTGTCCATTTGAAATACAAACACTACCATGAAGTATCTTTGCCAACTTGAAGCCTGTATTACAAAAGTATTTCCTCGAAATCATCCTGTCCATTGGAATTGTTTTCGCCTTGTTTTACAAACTGGGATACATGCCTTTAAGTGCTGACGAACCAATACGCGCTTTGGTAGCCATTGATATGATGCTTAATGGCAATTATGTAGCACCAAAGATGAACGGCGTTCATTATGTGAACAAGCCTCCATTGTACAATTGGATTCTTATTGTTTTATTTAATCTTTTTAAATCCTTTGACGAATGGGTTTTACGACTCCCTAGCCTATTGTCGCTTATTGCCTTTGGAGGAGTACTCTTCCATATTGTCAAACGTCATTTAAAAGATGTTCGTTTTGCGTGGATTGCCGCAGTGGCAGGTATTACAGGAGGAAACCTATGGATCTATTCTGCCTATTTAGGACACATTGATATCACCTACTCAGTGATTAGTTTTCTCCAGATATATGTGCTGTACTATTTTTCGTCAATCGATAATTGGAGAAAAGCTTTCGTCTTTTCGTACGGCCTCGCTTGTATCGGATTCATGATGAAAGGTTTGCCAACAGTTGTTTTCCAAGGTTTAAGTTTGGTAACCATATTAGTAATAAAACGAGACCTCAAACGTATCTGGAGTCTTGAGCATATCGTCTCAACACTAATCTTCCTGATACCGATTGGGATATATGTATATGCCTATAGCAAACAGGCAGATATAACAAAACTCGCAAAAACGATTGTTGTTGAAAGCAGCAGTAGAACAGTAACGGATAAACGTATTCTAGAAAGTGTGGGGCATCTGTTTGTATTTCCAATCCGCTATTTGCTCGACATTATGCCATGGGGTTTGTCGGTGTTTGTATTGTTACGAAAAGACGCGCGCACGTTAATTTGGAAGAATTCGTTTCTCAAAAGTTCATTGTTGTTATTCTTAGTCAATATCATAATATATTGGCTGTCACCAGATTACAGAGCTCGATACGTGTTTATGCTCACACCACTGCTATTAATTCCATGCCTGTATGCGGTTTACGAACTGATTAAGTCGAAAGCAACGCGGCAAATAGCCTTAGCAGTTTCTTTTCTGTTGATTCTGCTGCCACTAGGGTTGTTCTATTTTACGCATAACACGATGGATGTAAGCCCGGTATTTGGTATTGCTTTATGTATTTTAGGACTGGTTGGTATCTGGTTGATTCACAAAAATGTGGCCAAACCAGCGGTTTATTTATTGGTTCTCGGCTTAATTATTTCAAGATTGGGTTATTCGCAATACATGGTTCCTTTCCGTGTAGAGACTGGACCTTACCAACAAGAGAAAATTCAGGGCAAAGAAATAGCTGCCATTACAATGGGAGAAGGCTTAGACATGTACAGTTCTAATGTGGCCTTAACCATGAACTGGTATATGACCGTAGATCGCCAAGAAACCGTGCATACAAAAACCAAAGATTTTAGTTTCGAATCCTATTACCTAGTACCGACAGAGGTTATAAAGGATACTGCGAATGTCGACACGTATTATACCTTTGTCAGAAGATATGAATCGAAACCATTTAGCTTGGTTAAGTTTAAACATCGGTTCCCAGAAATGCCTAAAAAGAAGAAATGATGACTGAAGTTTCAATTGTAGTTGCCATGATGAATGAGGAAGAGAGCATTAAACCTCTCCTAAACCAAATTTATTCCGCAATCGATGGTCTTTCGTATGAACTGATACTGGTTGATGATGGATCAAGCGATGGCACTGTAAGTCAAGTTAAAGCACATGGCAACAGCCACACAAAAGTGGTGGAATTCATGAAGAACTATGGCCAAAGTACTGCACTTCAAGCAGGCATTGATCAAACAACAGGGTCTTATGTGGTCACCATGGATGCTGATTTACAAAATGATCCGGCTGATATTCCTATGCTGTTAGAGTTAATAAAATCTGGCAAATGGGATCTTGTGGCTGGCGAACGTGTTAACAGACAAGATGGTATGTTAATTCGGAAAGTGCCAAGCAAAATAGCCAACTACATTATTAGAAATTTGACCAAAGTACAGATTAAAGACTACGGCTGTACCTTAAAAATATTTAAAAGTCAAATCGCCAAAGACCTGAGCTTATATGGCGAATTACATCGATTTATACCTGTTCTTGCAGCCTTACAAGGAGCTAAGATTCACCAAGTTCCTGTAAAGCACCATGCACGCGAATTTGGTAAGTCGAAATACAATTTGAATCGAACGTTCAAAGTTATCAGTGATTTGATTTTGATGGTATTCTTCCGAAAATACCTGCAAAAACCAATGCATCTATTCGGCACATTAGGCGCAATTACCTTTGCCATTGGAGGGCTTATAAATGCGTACTTTTTAGTTCAAAAAATTCAAGGTGAAGACATTTGGGGTAAGCCCATGTTGTTATTGGGCATTTTGCTTTTGCTTGGTGGTATTCAACTAATAACCACAGGTATTGTCTTAGAGCTTTTAATGAGAACGTATTACGAATCTCAGGACAAAAAGACCTACACCGTGCGCACTATTCATACCTATTCGTAATTGGAGTCGAACAAAAAAATAAAGAAGTACGCTTGGGTCACTTTAAAACTAGCCTTAAGTATACTTGGTTTTTGGTATGCATTTCAAAAAATAGACGTTGTTCAGTTTAAGGAAACCCTAGCACAAAGTAATTATTGGTTAGTAGGTATTTCTGTTTTCATTTACTTGCTTAGTCAGCTCGTTTCTTCATTTCGGTTACAGAGTATTTTAAGTGTTGTCGACAACCAAATTCCGCAACAATGGAATGCATGGCTTTACTGGCAAGGCATGGCGTATAATTTGTTTTTACCTGGCGGTATTGGAGGTGACGCATACAAAATGCTAGCGTATAGCAAACGCTCATCGAAGGCTGCAAAAACATATGTAATGCCCTTATTGGCAGACAGATTGTTTGGCTTATTCGCTATAGTTTTACTCTTGTCTTTTTTGACAGGACAAATTGATTTTGAGATGCAAATCGACCACTTCAGTTACCTTATTATTACAACAGGAATACTCCTTCTTCCTTTGGTCTATTATGGTTTAAAAAAATGGTTTAACGCATACACTCCCGTCTACTGGAAAGCCCTTGTGTACTCCCTGGTAATTCAATCCATTCAAATCTGCGCAATTATTTGTGTGTTGTGGAGTTTGAGGGGAGAAACCATAACAGTGGATTTTGTATTAAAAACAGCTTTTGTGTTTCTAGTTTCTTCTATAGCAACTGCTATACCAGTGTTTATGGGAGGATTGGGCGCACGAGAAGTCGTATTTGCCACACTTTTCAGCGCAATGAACTTATCTGCTGAAATAGGCGTATGGATCGCACTTGTATTTAGTGTTGTAGTTGTAATCAGCTCAGCACCAGGATTACTTGTAGGTCTTTTGAGTAAAGACTAGCGTACAACCGTTTGGACTCGATCTGGCCCTAAAGAGACAACTTTAATCGGCACACCTACCTGCTCTTCTAACCAGTTGATATAATTTGAGAAAGACTCAGGGAATTGGTCTTCTGATCGAACAACGGACAAATCATCATGCCACCCTTCATGTTCTTTGTACGTAGACGAAAAACCAGCAGTTACAAAATCAAAAGGAATTTCATTCACTTCCTCTCCGCTATTGCTCTTATATCCTGTTCCAACATATACTTTGTCAAAACCGCTCATCACATCTGCCTTCATCATGATCAGCTCATCCACTCCACTTAACATTACGGCATACTTCAAAGCAACTAAATCCAACCAACCACAACGTCTCGGACGACCAGTAGTTGCACCGAATTCACGGCCTTTTTGTCTTAGCTCCTCTCCTACCTCATCTTCTAATTCAGACGGAAATGGGCCACTTCCAACACGTGTGCAATAGGCCTTAAAAATACCTTTAACAGACCTAACATGTTTCGGTGCCACGCCTAAACCGACGGTCATACCACCAGAAATCGTATTAGAGGATGTTACAAACGGATAAGAACCAAAATCGATATCTAACATCGACCCTTGAGCGCCTTCAGCCAATATTTTTTTACCTTGCTTAAGTAGGTCATTAATAAAGTACTCGCCGTCAACAAACTGATATGTTTTTAACTTTTCAACTGCCTCAAAAAATTCCTTTTCTAGCTCAGGAAGATTGTAATCAGAATAGTCGAAATGTTCCATCAGCGCCAAGTGCCGTTGAATGGCTACAGCATACTTCTCTTTAAAATCTGGGGCAAACATGTCTCCGGCACGTACACCGCTTCTACCATATTTATCTCTATAGGTGGGTCCAATACCGCGAAGAGTAGACCCAATTTTTTTATCTCCCTTATTTTTTTCTGACGCCGCGTCTAACAACTTGTGCGTTGGTAGGATGATATTGGCCTTGCGACTAATGAATAGGTTGTCTTTAACCTTTGCTCCAGCAGCTTCTGTACGACTAATTTCTTCCATTAATCGAACAGGATCCATCACAACTCCATTGCCAATAAGGTTTATACAGCTCTCGTGAAATATCCCACTTGGAATGGTATTTAAGACGTGCTTCTTTCCATTCATTTCAAGACTGTGACCCGCATTTGGACCACCTTGAAATCTGGCAACAACATCGTACGTGGGAGTCAAGAAATCGGCAATTTTACCTTTTCCTTCATCACCCCATTGCAAACCTAAAACTACATCAATAAATCCTGGTGTATTCGACATATGCTTGTCTAATTATTCAAAAGATACCTGATTATCACAATTCAGACACAAACCATCACTATCTAATTTTGGTTTCCCATAAAGATTGAGGGAATGCTGTGTGACTTCAAAATTTAACAAATCTCCCATTGTCGAAGAAGTTTGTTGGATTCGTGGGTCGCAAAATTCCGAGACCTTTCCACATATCGTACAAATCATATGGTCGTGCTGTCTGAAGCCATACGCCTGCTCAAATTGAGCCATGTTTTGTCCGAATTGGTGTTTCACTACCAAATTGCATTCGAGCAATAAATCCAGCGTATTGTACACTGTTGCTCGGCTCACCTGATAATTTCTATTTTTCATTTGGATGTAAAGCGTGTCAACATCAAAATGATGTTTTTTTGAATAAATTTCATCCAAAATCGCATAGCGTTCAGGTGTTTTACGTTGTCCCTTTTCTTCCAGGTACTTGGTAAAAATATCCTTCACTTCTGTTCGGATGTTATTTAATTGATCACTCATCTAAATGGAAAGGGCAAAGTTACTCAAAACGGGCGTTTATAAACGCAATTATATACACACGTTATCCCTATTTTAAATCAGCGAATATTTCTATTCTAAATCCGTACGAACAACCTCTATATGGTTGTCAATCGACTTAATTTTTCGTATCAATCCTTCGAGGTGATGGGTGCTATCAATCTCTAACACAAGATTACCTACAAAAGTTCCGTCCTTAGCCGTGAAAGACACAGCTTCCATATTAACTTTTAGCTCTTTCGAGATAATATCTGTGACCTTACTTACCAAACCTACACTATCGATACCGGTTACTTCCAAGCCAGCTGAAAAAGAATGATTGATATTGGGGAAACCTGCCCATCCTGCCTTAATAATCCGGTAACCATAATTAGACATCAATCGCTCGGCGTTTTTACAATTGGTTCGATGAATTTTAATGCCGTCGCCTACCGTTATAAATCCGATGACATCATCCCCAGGTATTGGCGAACAACACTTGGCATAGGTGTAGTCTAAATCCAAGCCGTCTTCTTCGCCAATAATGAGGTCTCCGGCTTTCTTGTTGGATTCTACGGGTCGCTCATTCACCTTTTTTATAGGTTCCTTTCGCTCCTTGTAATTGTTGATGATTTCTTTATACGACAGCGATGACTTTGGCATTTTATCTTCTGCCACCAACACATAAAAATCTTGTTCGCTCATCACACTGAAAAACAGACATAAAATGCGCATGTTTTCCGTATTTAAAGGCAGTTTCCAATTTCTAAACTTTCTGACAAGTATCTCTTTTCCGTCAGCTGCTTTCTTGCGTGTTTCTTCCTTAAGCACTTGTTTAATTCTAGTCCGTGCTTTTCCTGTAACCACAAAATCGAGCCACCCTTTATTCGGTTTCTGTTTAGCGGATGTGATGATTTCAATCTGATCACCTCGTTGTAGTTTTTCACTCAGCGGAACCAGCTTGCTGTTCACCTTAGCTCCAATACATTTAGACCCTATTTCTGTATGAATTTCGAAAGCAAAATCTAAGGCTGTTGCGTCTTTAGGTAGTTTTCTAATATCTCCTTTAGGGGTAAATACAAATATCTCTTCACTAAACAGGTTTAGTTTAAAATCATCTAAAAAGTCAATGGCATTAGTTTGCGGGTTATCTAAAATTTCTCTGATACGACCCAACCAGTCGTCAAGACCAGAATCGCCTACATGACCCTCCTTGTAGCGCCAATGGGCGGCATACCCCATTTCCGCAATCTCATCCATCCGAACAGTACGAATTTGCACTTCAACCCATTTACCCAACTGCCCCATTACCGTAGTATGCAGCGATTCATAACCATTACTTCTTGGCGTCGATATCCAATCTCGCAGTCGATCGGGGTTTGGCCGATAAATACTCGTTACAATGGAATAGATATTCCAGCAATCCAGTTTTTCTCGTTCTGGTTTTGAGTTTACAATAATCCGAACCGCAAAAAGATCATACACCTGTTCGAAGTCCACTTTCTGCTTCTGCATTTTTTGCAGAATTGAATAAATTGATTTAGATCTACCCTTTATTTCAATATCTAAACCTAACTCTTCAAGCGACGTTTTGATTGGTTTTATAAACTTTCGAATAAAGCGATTTCTTTGCTCCTTCGTTGCCTTAAGCTTGTCTTTAATATTCGCATAAATCTCTGGCTCTGTGTATTTTAACGACAGATCTTCGAGTTCCGTTTTGATAGGATACAAACCCAATCGATGGGCCAATGGCGCATACAAATACTTTGTTTCAGATGCGATTTTAAGTTGCCCTTTTACCGACATGTGTTCTAGTGTACGCATGTTGTGCAAGCGATCACACAATTTGATAAGTATAACCCGAACATCGTCACTTAACGTAAGTAACATGCGTCTAAAATTTTCGGCTTGTGGCGAATTTGATTGTCCAAAGTAGCCACTCATTTTGGTTAAACCATCAATGATATTCGCGACCTTTTCACCAAACTCAGCCTCAATATAATCCAGTTCTATGTCGGTGTCTTCTACAACGTCGTGTAATAAGGCACATACAATTGACGTAGTTCCTAAACCAACTTCTTCTGCGGCAATTCTGGCAACGGCAATGGGATGATAGATATATGGTTCACCTGACTTACGGCGCATATCTTTATGCGCACTCACGGCCAGCTCAAAAGCCTTTCGGATGATTTTTCCGTCACCATCTTCACGTGTTCCTTTCGAAACACGCAACAGACCACGATATCGATTTAAAATTTCCTTTTTCTCTAGTTCTACATCGTAAACCTGCATATTTCAAAAATACATGATGCGTTATTTTTTGTAGCGTAGATCCGCATGAATTTTAACAAAAAAATAAAGATTGATGAGTATCGTTAGATTCCTGAGCTATCGAACGATGTTAATTGTGCCTTTAAGCTCGTACGTTCTACCAGAAGTACTCGTTGCTTTGATAAGGTAGGCATAAATACCGACTTTACAGTAACGGCCACCCGACTTACCACCCCACTCTTCAGATAAATTGTCGGAAGCGTAAACTTGCTCTCCCCACCGATTAAATATCTCGATATAGTAACGACTCACGTTTGTTCCAACAACCTTAAACTCTTCTGTAATTTCTGACCCTTTACCATTCGGCGAGAATGCTGTTGGTACAAAAATCTGAATATCTGGCAACACCCTAATTTTCTCATTGTATTCGTCTGTACAGCCATTACTTGTTGTAGCTATTAACCGTACATTGAATGTTCCTGTATCTGCCCCAAAATTGAACGATGGAGAATGAGCGCTAGATATGTCTGCTGGCATGCCTGTACCAAAATTCCACTGATACGTAACACTGTCGGTTGCCGTACTTGTATTGTTGAATTTAACAAGTGGATTTGCAACGGAGACTTCTCCTGAAGGGTACGCTCTAAATGACGCATTCGGCGATTCGTGAACCTCGACTGCATTTAACCACGTTTTATTATAGACACATCCTTTCGGTGACACCGTATGTACAGAAATAGAATAGGTACCAGCGTTTTTATAGGTTGTTGATGGTTCAAGTTTGCTAGAAGGTTTTTGAGCACCACCAAAGTCCCACTCAGTTTGTGTAAGAGCCCAATTTACCCGTTCCGCGTCATAAACAAATTTCGGTTTAAATACGAATGGTGTACAACCTACAAAATAAGGTTCGATCAAATCAATTTTCGCCTTCGGATTAATCTTAATACGATACGGCTCTCGGTTGGTTGGACAATATCCATTACCAAGCAACTTCAACTCAAGCATCATTTGTCTTTCACCAATCTCTTTCAAGGAAGGATTATAGCTAAATACGTTACTGCCCGTATAGAAAATCGTATCCCCTTTCGAAAAATGAACCCTTAAAGCACCATTATTAACCTCAATTGGGTTGAGCACAATCTGTTGTCCTTCGCATATTTTATTTGGTACACCAGTAGCAATTGAGAAGGTAGGTGCTGGAACCACGGTCATCTGATGCGCGTAATTAAATACACAGTTTTCTTCAACTACACGATAAGTCACATCATACGTTTTGTCATCACTGGTTATGTTTAATCTGCCGCGTACAACATCTTCCCCAATAAAAGTACCTATTGCAGGGTTCGCAGACAATTCCAATTGCGGCGTAAATGCACAAATGGTATCATGTAAGTCAAATTCTATTGTAGGCTTGCAAACGACGTTTAACCCTACCTCCTTGTTTACAAAACACCCGAATTGGTCGTAGGTAAACAATAAATCTAAGTCGCCACAAGTTTCTGCAGCAACGTGATTATTAATAATATCTGTCGGTTCGTTTAATGAAGTCCAAATACCACCACCAAGTTTGATGTTAAATATTGAACTTAAGTCTCTTGTATCACCTTGACATATTTTCTCATTGGCAACATAAGACAAATCAATATCATCCAACAAAGACAATATTGCAGTATCGGAGGTTTCACATCCAAATTCGGTTTTGTAAACGCCAACAACTTGATGATCGCCAATAGGCAAACCCGTTAGTTGTATCAAATGCTCGTTTCCTTGCGGATTATCGGCCAATGGAACCCCATCAATTACCCAACTGATGTCGTGTGAACCAAAGGAAAAGAGCCCTGGATCCATATTAATCAAGTTGAAGTAACCTGAAGCACCGCAAATTGTTGTTTTCTTAAGGTTTAATGATGGTTGCGGCATCACCCATACACACAGGGTATCATGACTTGTACAACCGGAAACCATAGATTCAGTTGTGTACACCTGGCACACTTCTACAGCCTCTGTAATATCACCAAGTTTGGTCAAATCAAGAACATTACCGTCAAATAGATTGTGGTTAATTCCTTCCCAATTCCCGCCTTTAACAGATGGCAGGTAAGTCAGATCAAGATGGGTGGTACTTCCTTCACAAACTGGTTGTAAACCTAGAATTTCAACTTCTAACCCTTTATCCACCTTAATTTCTTTCGACAATACATTTTTACAATCTAGATTCCCCTTCGACCCCGACAAGAGCACTTGTATAAGATCAGCTGTCTCTTGGTAGGATGCCAAGAAATTATATCTAGATGTTTCAGAGACTGTATCGTCATTATGCAACCAAAGAAGATCGTGAATAGCAACACCATTGCTTTGTTTCACAACCAACCGAGCAGAGTCTCCAGAACAATAGGTACTGTTGCCTAGTAATTCGCCAAAATCAGCAGCCAAATCTGTAGCTGCCCTACTTACCTCCTCTACCACAGTGCGCTTACAGCCTAAGTCGTCTGTTATAGTTGTTACAAGTTGGCCATTAAGCGGCTTATCAAATTGTATTGTATCGAACGCCTTTACGGAGTTAAAATAGACATCTTGGTTTGACTCTAACAAGGTCCATTCAACCTTGTAGTCCGGGAAACTTCCGGTACTGTCCCCCTCTAACCCAATACTTCCGCACCATAAGTCGTGTATACGCAGGTGGTTGGATGGAAGATCGTTAACTTTAATATAATATTTGGTTGAAGCAGATGCGTTTATCGGGCAGTTGTCGTCACTTGCCGTTACGTTTAATTCAAATGTTTTTCCAACTGAACTAATATCAGGTGTCCAGCACACGCTCAACTTTTTAAAAGGTGCTGTAGATGTTGTTACTTCTTTAATCTCAGCATTAGGTAGCTGTGATAACCATTCGTAACTGACCGTGTTGGCACTTTGATAAGAACCATCCGGAAATATATATGGAACATCTTGTGCTTGTATGTCAAAACAAATTTTAGCACCTGCGCAAGCATCAACATAATTCGTTGATTTATTGATTGAGGTCCCAAATAATTGTGGTGGGTTGTTGTGTTGGCCAATCGAAGTAACTTCCACTAAAATGTCTCTCCGCACCACACTAATCAAGTGCATACCTGACGACGTTTTTTGGTATTTGTCAACCTCAATTACCAGTGATGCTTTTTCACTATTTTTAATAGGCGTAAACGCCAAATACCCTATAGTTGGATCCAATGTCACTCCAACCGGAGGGTTTGCATTTGGATTTGCTTCGCAATTCACAACATCACCGTTACACCAAACGCTTAAAGGTCGTTGCAAGAAGTATCCTGTTTGATAATCTATTTCATTACCAGCTCCCCGTAAAGGTTTCGCGAAGTGTATCGAGATTGAATCGCCCGAAACGTCATCCATCACTATACTCCTAGATGCCTGATTAACTGTTAACAGTATCTCTGGCTGGTTAGAAAATGTTGGTGAAGAATGTTTTACGAAGGGATCGATGTAACTGTAATTGTATAATGTTTCACCAAAAGAAGATTGACTTAAGTTATCTATATCATCGGCTCTGGTTGCAAGTTGAACGTACATGTCGAAACCACAACGCTCATATGATTTATAGTTATTAAAATCAATTTCTGTCGTAAATGTATGTGCCTCTACACCATAGTTCAAACCAGAGTCGCTACTGCACTTCGACATAGCTGAAGCACAAATAGGTAACACCTTTTGAATTGATTGGCGCGTTAAGCTGAATTGGGTTAAGCTTTTAGCAGTGCACCCATTTCTTGTAGAAGAACTCAAGTACAAATAAAATTGACCACAATCTTTGGTGTTGGTTCCTCCACCCTCTCCTGCAATCTTACATTCGTTACAATCCCGATATACCGTAATAAAGGCCTTGTATTTGTAATCCTTTATATGCTGGTAGGTAATTTCCGCACCAAGGATATGTGATCCTAGCGATTGCATTTGGAACACCAAACATAAGGTCGATATGAGGATAAACTTTTTCACAATCGTAACGCACTACTAAGATACGATTTATCTATAAAAAGAAAGCAGTGTGTTTAGCACTGCTTTCTAATGGTTATTTCATTTTTCTAGCGGATAAGAGTAACTGTACCCGAGTATTTATACTCTTCATCGTCCCAACTTACAAGTCGTAAGTAATACGCATAAACGTCTTGTGGAACTGGTTCTCTTCGATCGTATGCAGTTGAATTTGCACTACCATCCCATCCAGCGTCACGTCCGTATTTTCCGTCCCATTCTGCTAATCGATCTTTTGTTTCCCAAATTACCTCACCCCAACGGTTAAAGATAATGAGGTGATACTCTTTAGCTGCGTCGTTAACTACCGGTCTAAATCCATCATTCGCTTCAGGTCCGCCACCATCTGGTGAGAACGCATTTGGAATAAATACTAAGATATCTGGACCAATAATAACTGGGTATGTGAATTGCGACTCACAACCATACTGAGTTCTTACAGTAAGTGTAACATCGTACGTACCAGTATCAGATGGATAGAAGAACAATGGACTTACTTCCGTAGAAGTATCATCAATTTCAGACAAAATACCGAAGTCCCAAATGTTTTCAGCAATAACACTATTTAACTCTGTGGTTACTGTAGACTCATTGTTAAATTGGAATTTAGGTAAAGCTGCAGTTTGACTGTTGTTTGGATTTGGAGTAAACATAGCCACTGGTATAGGGTAAACCTCTACATCAAGGGTTAAGTTCGTATCACATCCAAACGCAGATGTCAACTTCAACTGAACGTTATTGTTTCCATTTTGAGTGAATTGGTAATTCGGATTCTGAACATTGTCAGAGCCCCCATCTTCATAGACCCACTCGTATGTACTCGTATTTGGATCGATTTGGTTCAACATCGTTGTTGTAAACTGAACATCTACAGGGTTACAACCATTTAAGGTATCACCAGTAATGTCGGCCACCGGTTTTGGATGTACAACCACACTCATCGTTTTCTCTGTAAACGGACAAACATTATTACTATTTTCAACAGTTTGTGCGTACAGTATATGTGTAAATACTGAATCTGGTAAAGTTGCAAAACTGAAAGTAGTTTGATCTGCACCGTTGTCAGCCACAGAACCGCCATTTAGCGCTAGCCAGAATACACCAGTTGAATTCGTATAGTTTGCTTTCACATCTAACACCATATTATCTGTACGACAAATGGACGTGTCATTAGATATCTCTAGTGTGTGTTGCTGATGCACTATTACTTTAACAGAATCTCGTCCTTCACAACCATGCAAATCAGCATAGTCGTAGAAGATGTCGATAGGTGAGTTATAGTTAGTAACAGCGTCAGGCATAAATACCGCCCCACTTACTGCTCCAGCCTCACTGGCAGACCATGTACCTCCCGAGTAGTTCACTTCCATATTAACATCAGGATCCAACTCACAGAATGTAAATGGCTCAAACGAACTATGTACTTCAGAGAATTTCACTTCATTAATGATTGGAATAGGTAGACCACGAATTGTTAATGTAGTGTCTACAAAGGTTGGACAACCAGATCTATCATGAGAATATCGCATTACATAAGTAAAGAATCCTCCTTCAGGTGGTTGTGGTGTGTTCAACGTATTTAGTGTATCACCATTCAAAGTATCACCTTTAAGCGCGGCATTTAATCCAGCGGCGGCAGCAAACCCAGTTGAATCAATTGCTTTCCAGATACCGTCATAAGGAAGTACCTTACTTAATACCTTCAGGTCAACAATTCCTTCATCCCAGCATAAATCATTAAATCCTTGATGTGTGATTTCTGGTACCAGTGCAACCGTAATTTTAGCTGTATCTCGGTTGTAGCAACCAAATACGTTTCTAAACTCTAACTCAACAAATATGGAATCAGACGTTTTTGCACCCAATGGCATAGCCGTTTTGTCAATGTATATTTTATAATCTTGAGGGGCACCAGGGTTTCCTGAACCTTCATCCTTTATAATATTGCTTTCGGTATAGGTTCCGCAATCAACACAATTCCAAGCTTGGCGACCTAAACTTAATGTTGCACCACCTGGTCTAGAAATGATCTCTGTAACGTCAACCACTCCTTTATCCTGACAGAAATAACCGTCACGGATATCAACGACTGGTAATGGATTTACCTTTATTTCAAAAGAATCTGTTCGTACACAACCTGTTGATGGATGCACATAGGTATAATACACCTGATTACGTGTTGAGTTGGTCGCATGCCCAGCCGAATCTGTAATGAACTCGTATCCGTTCTCGACCAATTTTGTATTAGCAGGACAGAACCACACTCCTCCAGAAGCATTCACATCCTCTACAATTCTCAAATTAATTTTACCCGCATCATGACACACTTCCATATCATTCGGCATATCAACATCTGGCAACTGATTAACTGTTATGCTCACAGTATCTGCATCATAACATGTTGTTGTATCTTCTGTAATATAAATTTCTAATTGAAAGTCAGTGCTGTTTTGAATGTTATACCTAAAAGTATCTGGCGCATTCATATTAACCTTTGGGTTGGACGTAATATCCCACCAACGCAAAGACCCTGTCTTCCAATTTCCTGCTGTATCAAATTCAGTTCCGATAAGCTCCATCAGGTCATTCCAACAGTATGTTCTGTCTGGACCTGCATCAGCAGTAACTGTATCGTTCACCGCAAGAATCATAGTATCAGTAGCAAAACAACCGATACTATCAATTACTTTGATTACATATTCACCACCCGTATTAATATCTATAAGCGCAGTATCTTGACTGATCAAGTTGCCATCTAAGTACCACTCTTTATACAAGGTATCACCCTGTCTAATTTTTATTTCACTTGTATCACGTGGGTCATCCCAATAAGCCAAACTATCATTCGGATATAGACTAATGGTGTTATACGTACATATTCTTCTATCCGGACCTATCTTAACAAGTGGGTTTTCTTTAAGAAATACTGTTGTACTATCCCAAGCTGTACAATTATTTTGATCTCTAATTTCTACATAAAACGTCGTATCCGAATTTCTATTAGGCACTGAAATATCAATGTATGAAGTGGTATCTCCAGTACCCCACTTGTATGAAACCGGAAGCGAACCATTGTTTACTTTTGGCTCTAAGCGTAAAGTCGTACCAGCACAAACAAATGTGTCAGGACCAAAGGCTAAGTCAACCTCCAATAATGGTGGCACTACAATCGTATCGTAGTAATCATTTGGACACTTCGGACTGTTATTTATTGTGTGTTGCACAATGTAGGTACCTCCTTTTCGGAAGAGTATTGTGTCGTATTGTTTGGAACTAATAAAGGACCCTGTACTTTCAAAATACCCAATCCCCCTATCAAAAATAATTACCCCATTAGAATCTTTTAATTGCCATGAATATTTGGCTGGGTTTTTAAAGTTGGGGAAAGGCTTACTTTCTACGGCATATCTACCGCAATCTAATTTGGTGATTTTTCTATCTGCCTCAGCAATAGGGTTAACTTTTACCTGGAATGCACGAACTGTAACGGCATTCAAAGGACAAGCGTCATCTCTTGCTGTTACCGTGTATGTATAAGGAAGATCACTCGCAGATCCAATAGGTGGTGTCCAACAGAATCGCGCAGACTGGTTCAATGCTTTTGGATTGATAACAGTAAACGTTGCTCCAGGAATACCCCTGTTCCACTTTATAGTAACTGTGTCCGGGTCAGGTTTGGGCAGTGGTGGAGGCGGAACCTTCACCTTATCCTCTGTGGTTATTGTGTAACATATTTGCGACCCCTCACAGACCGTTGTCGAAAATTTCCCTTTTATAATGGGGGGATTATTCCCAGGACACTGTTTTGTTATAAACTGCATATCCCGCCTTGTGACCCCGATGACTTCATATTTACCTGTGGTCGAATTCTTCCGCCATTCTTTCACCTCCAACACTGCAACTGTAATCTCATCACATTTTACCGGAGTAAAAATCAAATCACCAGTTTCTGGATCTAAGTAGATTCCAATTGGTGGATTAGCATTTGGGTTGTTGTATGGTGGCTTTAAAGTACCTGGGTAGTAAGAATCAAATGGGTTTTTGTATGTGTAGTTACCACTATAGCTAATCTTGTTGTTCCAACCTCTCAATGGGTTAGCAAAACTATATGATAACGAATCAAAGTTTGCTGTATCCGATGCACCGTTGTTATAATAAAACGGCTGGTTACAGCATAAATAAGCAATAGGTTCAGTTGTTAATGCAGGAGAAGAGTTACACGGTGCCTTACATAGGTCAATAGTAGCATAGGTGTAAAAGTTCTGGTTCGCCGCACCCGATGTAATGTTCGAGTTACGACAACACTGCCCTGTTTCTAATCGAATTTCACAACACCCATTTTTTGTCAAATTACTATAGGGCGCCTTATTAAAATCTATTGTTACTGTATAATAGTGCTCTTCGATACCATCACCAGTCCGGCTGGTATTTGAAGGATTACAAGGTTTTGTTGCCGTTGCACAAACAGGCGTTACGTCTCTAATACTTTTACGTGTTAAAGAGACCCCTTGAGAGGACCCTGTTTTTGTACATATCAACTTCGTAATGTTACTCGGATTACCGAATGCAACACCACCACAATAGCGATAGTATTTAATAATAAATTCGAATTTAAGGGTATCAATACATTTGTACGTGATATCCGCTCCCATTACGTGGGTCGCTTTTGCCTGTTGGACGTTGGTAAAGAAGACAAACCCAACCAAGGCTAATGCACCTAAAATCAGGCGCTTCACCTGAAGTGTATGTTTTTGTAGACCTATTCTCATAATAAACGTGCTAAAATAATATTTTTTGTAGTAATTATTATCGTATAAGTGTCATCAATTATTTATCAAAATCACTTTACTTATGGATAAATTATTTGATTTTACTGCCTTTAGATAGTAGACCCCAGACGTCACTTTTTCGCTGCATGGAATCGTAAATTTATTTTCGGAGTTATCCACTCTTTGCAAATCTGCAATTCTTCTTCCTCGAGAATCTATCAATTCAACCGTTTCTGCGGTGAGGTAAATAACATTATCTCGACCCAAAATAAAGGGATTTGGGTACACACCGAGCTTTCTATTCGAGATCAAAACATCACTTGTAAGTGTCTCCTTATAAAATGAAAAAACATTATCCACGTCATCCTTCAATTTTGATTTGACATCAGATTCATCGCGTGCTGTGACAAACGCAAAATCAATACGTTTAAATGTCTTTGACTTAAAGAAATTGTATCGGATGACTCCTAAACCATGACGATGTCCTGCCGTATCTCCAGAATTGCCATCCACCCAAGGTTGGTTCAATCGAGGATCAGTGGAATTCGGATATATAAAGTTTGTAATTTCTGCTGTACTGCCTGTTAACCCTGACCCCTTGCCGTATTTAGGATTTCCGTTAGGCCACAACCCTTGCATTACGTTTAACATTTCCTTTTCGTTGGAAGGCAATGTGCGTGCAGTGTCGCCGTCTACAAATCCCACTGAATTATGCATGGTATTATTTAGAAAAACAGTTGCGGCTGCCGGCAATGTTTTTCCAAATCCATCCTCATCGAAGGCATCACCGTTGAAACCAAAAACCATATTGCGATTTACATCTGTTTCAATTCGGTTGTCTAAGCGATTACCCAGCTGATAATCAACGTATTGACCAAAATAAAAAGGCGCATAATCGTTATTTGACCGATTGATTAAAAACAGCTTTACGAAAATGGTGTTTTCCAAGTCTTTTCTGTCGTAGGCATAAACGAGCCCCTGGATCTCTACACCCAATTTATTGGCTTGCGGAAAAATGTTTTCTCCAAACAAGTCGTTGGCTATAAAGTAACAAGCATAATCTCCTTCGAAACTAGGATAGTCGCCATTTTCAGGATCATAAACACCATTCAAATTCCAATCGATATATGGCGCCATATATGGGCTAATGTTGTTGTCGTTATGCTTGGCCGGCCAGTTACTGATAAACTCAGATACTTGGTACCCTTGAAATTCAAAATGCGCTCTGTGAAACTCAACATCCGTTCTGCTAATTCTCCATACCTTCGACCATTCTACCGCGTTTTTTGGCAAATTGGTTACCGTATCAATAGGACCCGGCCATAATTGCTGTTTGTCCCAATTACAATTTTTGTTAGCGTATATGGTATCACCCACCACACCAGACATCCAGCTGCTGCTATAGCGCATAAAATTGGCTGTATTTTTATCACCTAAAAAATTAACAGGGTTTCCGGTTTTGCCAGCAAATAAGCTTCCGTTGGATTGTACGATTGAAGACAGGTGCCCGTTTGACAAAATGGCTGATTCCTTCTGACAAAATCCAGCAATAGGCAGCATGATTAACGCACTGAGCGTTATTTTTTTCAGCAATACCACTATTTCAAGTCGTATTTCAAGCCTAAAGATAAGCCGTAACCAAGATCGTTTTGGTTGACTGGGTAAGAGGCTCCATTTGTAGGGCTTAGGAAAAAGTTTCCTTTTACCTCAGCCAAAATGTTGAGTCTTTCTTTGGCTAACATGGTTACACCGAATCCGACACCGACCATATTCCCCATCCGTGTTCTTGCAAACCCTTCATCGATAACTACTTCCTTGTACTTGTCATTCAAAACAACACCAGATGTTTTAGTCATTACTTCTAAACCGCCATTCACAGCAAGGTGAATGCCCAATTTCTTACCGTATAAGGTATAACGCAATCCAACTGGCACGTAAAAATGCTTGTAACTGTTGTTGTATGCGCCAGTGGCCTCAACACTTCTTTGATTGTATGTTGTATCGTATACAGTCACTTTTCGCGTACCAAATACTGGGTGTTGCTCAATCACTTGCTTCGATGTAACATTCATATCCGTTACGAAAGATTGTTGGTAGTAATTCATAGACTCTCGTCGATTGAAGAATCCAACACCACCAAAAGCCTCTAAATTATCTAACAGTCTGTAGTTCAACAACAACTCTGTTCCATAACTTAACTGGTTAGACTCGGTATTGTCACGCACCACAACGGTTGCGATATCTCCACTCTGGTCAAGGTTTCTACTTCCACTACCTATTATGGTGTTTAGTGAAACACTCCAATTTCTAGCTGTTGTTTTCGTCAAACCAAAATCCTCGTCACCAATTGCATCAGTTGCATTGGTCGCATCGGTTGATGGTTTCGACTCGTCAACTGCAGCAATATCTTGTTTTGTCTCAACTGTATTATCTGTTTCGTTTTCAGTCGAAATATTTTCTTGATTGCGATCAGCGTTATTGTTGTCGTTTTCTGCAACACCTTCATCATTAGCTTGTTGGGCTAACGTATTGTCTTTTAACTCTCCTTGATCTTTAGTCGAGGCATCCGCTACATTTTGGGCCTTGTTCGTATTCCAATCAGCATCGCTCTTCCCTTCTTCTGCTCCCTTGTGTTGGTCAACGTTATTTCTCCCTTTAGAGTCAACTGGCATTTGGTTAATTTCTTCTTGCTTCGTTGTTCTCACGTTATCGAAGCTTCCCTCATTCGTCGTTTTTGCACTTTTCTGCTCGTTAACTGTCACATTAGCAGGCTTATTAGCAGTAACGTCGTCTACGACATCGGTGTGTTGAATATCAATAGCAGTGCTTTCTGCTGGCAGCGTTGCTGATACTTGGTTGTCTGACTGAGCAATGACTGGCTGCTCGGTTACAGTTTCGATGGAAGGTTCTACTATTTCTGAACGATTCAGATTGTAATTCGCCAAAAATGCCAATACGCCAATTAAGGCTGCAGCAGCAATCAGTTTGTATTTATTGAGAATCAACTTATTCCTAAATACATATAAAGGCGTTCGCTTTTCGAACACATTGTTCATCACATTTGGAGCTGCCTCCTCATGATTGTAAAGTAAATCCTTTACCTGATGTTCAAAATTTTTGTCTTGCATGTTCTTCAACTTTCAATTTTTTCCAACATGGTCATCAAGTTTCTTCTCGCTCGCGCATATTGCGAGCGAGAAGTACTCTCATTAATGTTTAGTAGTTCACCAATTTCTTTGTGGCTATAACCTTCGACTGCAAACAGGTTAAAAACTAATTGATAACCTTCTGGCAGTTTTTTTATCATCGCCATAATTTCTTTAACGCCTATTGAATCCAAAACCATTTCACGTTGAACGGGCTCTGCCACGTTCTCCAAATCACCTGGTTCAAATTTGCGTGAGCGTTTGTCCCAACTCCTCAATGCTGTATTCACCATGATTCTCCTCATCCAACCTTCGAAGCTTCCTTCTTGCCTGAATTTAGATATCTTGTCAAATATTTTGATGAAGGCCTCTTGTAATACGTCTTCCGCTTCCTCTCTAGTATTGGAATAACGCATACAAACAGCGAACATCTTGTCAGCATATTTCTCGTACAACAACCCTTGCATCTGGCGATCTTCGCGAATGCAACCTCTTATTAGCTCTTCATCGCTATTCATCCAATCCACACTATGTTGTTCGTCCTTGCTCAAGAATATGACACTTTGTAAAAGTAAAACGCTGCGTAAGTATTAAAAAAAAATAGATTTTATATATTATTTGGCATAAATAACTGAAAAACAGCGAAATACAAAGTAAAAAAATCATTCGCACTGGAACTGAGGTTCTTATATTTGCATCAAAAATTGTATGTCGTTGCAATACCATCAGGTCTCTCCTAAAGAATTAAAAGCACTCACAACCGCCATATTCTCCAAAATGGGCTGCTCATTGTCTGACGCAGAATTGGCTTCCGACGTTCTTCAAAGCGCCGATTTAAGGGGAATCGATTCGCATGGTGTAGCACGACTAAGCGGATATGTACGTCTCTGGAATGCAAATCGTATAAACGCCAAAGCACAACCTTCCATTGTTCACGAAACCAACACCACAGCTACCCTTGATGGTGATGGTGGTTTGGGTTTAACCAATGCGGCCAAAGCCATGGATATTGCCATCCAAAAAGCGAAAGAGCATGGAAGTGGTTGGGTTGCCATCCAAAATTCAAATCATTTTGGAATTGCCGGATACCATGCAATGAAAGCACTTGAACACGACATGATCGGGATGGCATTAACCAATGCAAGTCCTTTAGTGGCGCCAACATTCAGTAAAGAACGCTTATTAGGGACGAATCCAATTTGTTATGCAATCCCTGCAGGCAAATGTGAACCTGTTGTTATTGATATGGCTACTTCCGCTGCCGCTAACGGTAAACTTGAAATTGCCAAACGAAAAGGTGATCAAATCCCAACTGGCTGGCTGCAAAACAAAGCTGGACAAGACACCAACAATCCGGAAGACTTAAAAGGTGGAGGAAGTTTACTAACGTTAGGCAGCACAAAAGAAATGGGAAGTCATAAAGGATATGGCCTATCGGCATTTGTCGACATATTTAGTGGCGTTTTGAGTGGCGCCAATTACGGGCCTTGGGTTCCACCATTTGTTTCGTTTTTACCTCTTGCACCAGATATGCCTGGTAAGGGAATAGGCCATTTTGTTGGCGCTATGCGGGTAGATGGATTCAGACCCATTGATGATTTTAAAAACAATATGGACCAATGGATAAACCGTTTCAAAGCATCCGACACAATAGAAGGACAAAATGAGGTTATTATCCCTGGAGAACCAGAAGCACGAATGTATACGAAACGAAAAAATGAGGGCATTCCATTGATAGATCCAGTGTTTTTAGATCTAAAATCTATTTGTAAAGAAATGGATATTCCGTTTACGCTTTAGCGTCTTTATTTCCGACAATAACAATATTGGGTGTAAACAAGACTTCACCCCATGTACGGGCAGAAAAGAACAACTGCATTTTTAACAATATTTTCGTGATTGCCCAACCCACTTTACGCACAATTTCCTTTACAGAATTTTCGATAAAGACAATCCCCTCAGAGACTTCAACGCTCTGATAACCACAAGATTGCAACAATTGTTTCGCAGAACTTTTATTTAGAAAAACCTCATGGGTAAAGTCGGCAAATGCAAAAACTGAAGCCAAAGGGGCATCCATATTGGGCGTTCTAAAAATAACTTGACCACCGGCATTTAGACCTGAACGAACCATCTTTAAAAAATTGACCAATTCGTCTTTAGCAAGGTGTTCAATCAAATCAACAGCGAAAATCACATCATACGTTTCTTGCTTATCCTTCAGATAATCGTTCACATCAGCCTGTTCAATTCCTGTTACGCCAAAAACACCAGCCATCTTCACTTGCTCGACACTTAAATCAATGCCATTTGTTTTTGAATACCCTAAATTATTTAGTGCTTTAATCAAAGAGCCTGTGCCACAACCAATGTCCAAAATCTTTGCTTCCTTATTTGAAGGCATTAAGTGTTTAAACTCACGTTCAAAATATCGCACTTGTTGATTAAAGTGTTGAATTTGAACCGATTGATCCTGCTTCCCTGAATGGGTAGAGTAATAATTTTGATATAACGTTTCGCGATATTTATGCATGTCGAATCGTTTGCAAACATAGCTTATTTTTGCCTATGCTTCGTTTGGCAATACAGGAAAATAGAATTGAAGCTGGCTGCGATGAAGCCGGACGTGGATGCATTGCTGGACCGGTTTGTGCCGCTGCAGTTATTCTACCAGAAAAGCACGGAATTGTTGGACTAAACGATTCTAAGAAACTGTCTAAATCCAAACGAGACAAACTACGTTCTCAAATCGAAAAAAAAGCAATCGCATGGTCTGTTGCCATGGTTTGGGAAAAAGAAATTGATCAGATAAACATTCTTAATGCCTCTATCAAAGCGATGCATATTGCCTTAGACGGTTTAGAGGCAAAACCCGAATTTATTGCTGTTGATGGAAATCGCTTTAAACCCTACGCTACAATTCCACATGAGACTATTATAAAAGGCGATGGTAAATATCTCCATATCGCTGCAGCATCAGTATTAGCCAAAACACATCGGGATGCCTATATGAAAGATCTGCATGAAAATTTTCCTGAATACAATTGGCAAAAAAACAAAGGCTACCCAACCGTGGAGCATCGCATCGCGGTAATTCAATTCGGTTTAACGCAGCATCATAGAAAATCATTCAAAACAACTGACCCACAGCTCAAGTTATGGACAAAAGAAAAATCCTCATAATTCTTATCCTCAGCGTTTTATCTCAGGCAGCTACTGCTCAAAACGATTATTACATCGGTTTAGATATAGGACCTAAATTTGACTACTATAAACTGGCTACAGGAGGCGCCCGGCCTTATCACCCCAGTATTAAAATATACAATCAAATGGCAGCCACTTTTGGCGTTGTTGCTGGAGCTTTAGTAGAGGAAAAATACCAAGTTGAGGTCGGCATTTACAAATCAGACTATCGGGTAAACATCGACCTCTTAACAGAAAGTGGTGACGTGTATTTTGCCAATACACCAATCAATACTTTCACCTCCTACATGATCCCATTTAATTTTAACGCTGTTAAGACATGGCAGGGAAAATACGAACCACGGCATCTGATTTACGGTACTGGAGTTACGCTGTTGGCGGGAACAAAAATGGGGTTGACTGAAACCTTCTTTAGTCCAGAAGTACCTATCAATCCTTTAAACGCATCAGCTGGTTCAATAGCGTATGTCATATCCGACAACACCTTTGATGCTAAGATAGTTATGCTAAATCTGAACATAAGTTACCAATACCCTATAAATGAAGTGGTTAACATAAACGTTGGCATGAATTCGAAACTTGGTATTGCGGGTAACAATTATTTCGATATTACGCATAGAACGCCAAATCACGCATCGGTGAAAAATTCGATATTTACCACTGGTACAAGTCTTCAATTTAATATCGGTTTCCGTTACTTTTTGGATGCAGAAGAAGAAACTATGTGACAAACTTATTGTTACTTTGAATAGTATAACGATTTGAAAAAACAGAGAACGCTAGATAAAAACCACCTTACGAGAAGGGAAAAGTGGCGAGAAATAATCTTTGAAGCCGACACCCCTGACGCAAGGCTATTTGACGTAATCCTTTTATGGGGAATTGTTATCAGTGTATTCGTCATTATGTTGGACAGTGTGCAAACTATCTCTGCACCTGTGTCTCGAGTTCTTCAATATCTCGAATGGTTTTTCACTATTGTTTTTAGCATTGAATATTTCTTACGTATTTATCTGAGCAAAAAACCAAGGAAGTATATCCTAAGCTTTTGGGGAATTATTGATTTACTTAGCACGATACCCACTTATTTAAGCTTATTTATTAGCGGCACGAAATACTTACTCATTATTCGGGTTTTAAGGTTATTACGTGTATTCAGAATTTTCCGGCTTAGTCGTTATAGTAAAGAAGCCAATAGTCTTGGCAAAGCCTTGAAAGCAAGCAGTAATAAAATTACCGTGTTTTTTGGATTCATTCTTATTCTAGTAATCTTGATGGGTACAGTGATGTATATCATTGAAGGGGCCGAACACAACTATGAGTTGAACGAGGAAAACAAATTTTCGAGCATACCTGCAAGTATCTATTGGGCCGTCGTAACAGTTACCACCGTGGGTTATGGCGACATCACCCCAAGTACCATTTTAGGCAAAATCTTATCATCAGCCTTAATGATAATTGGTTATGCCATCATTACAGTGCCTACGGGCATTGTAACCGTAGAATTCGCTGATCAGAAGCGTGGCAAAAATCCGTGTAGACATTGTGAAACAAACAATGAAAAGGATGCGTTGTTTTGTAAAAACTGTGGCGAGTCAATGTCGAATACGCCATAGTTATCGATTTCATGGATTTAAAGGAAAACGAAGATTATTACATCAACGCTGATGGATTGTTGGTAATGACTGAAGCATACCACTTAAAACGTGGAACATGTTGTGGTAAAAAATGCAAACATTGTCCTTACGAGCACGTGAATGTGCCCCGGTGGCGCAGGTAATTAGTTAAACCGAATTGCCTTTACCGGCGAAATAACGCGTACCATAACAGCAGGTATAAGCATCATTAACATACTTATCACAAGCGTCCCTACATTGAGATATGCTATAGTTTCCCACGATATTTGAACGGGCACTGTAGCCATATAATACGTTTCTTCAGGCAGGGTTATCAGTCCAGTTTTTAACTGTAGCCATGCTAAGCCAAGACCCAAGGCATTTCCAATGATTAACCCAGGAATAACCATCGACAGCCCTTTTAGTAAAAACACGCGAACAACTTGACCATTATTAGCCCCTAAACTCTTTAGAATTCCAATCATTTGAGTTCTATCTACAATGAGAATAAGGAATGCCGTTATCAGATTAACCACAGAAACTATGGTCATTAAAATGATGATAATAAGCGCATTAGAGTCAACAATTTGTAACCACTTGAATATAACTCCGTGTTTTTCTTCAATATTTTCAGCCCTTAGTTTTATTCCAATTTGGTCGTCAACCCAATCGGTCATGGCTTCCATTTGTGTTAAATCTTTAATATTGATCTCGAAGCCACTTACTTGGCTATAATCTGTTGTATAAATGCGTTGAATTACACGTAAATCTGTAAAACAAATTGTTTTATCAAACTCCCCTAACCCCGTGCTAAAAATACCGACAAGACGCATTCGTCGTCTTCTCACTTTTGTATCCTGGATAAAAAACACTTCTAAATTTTGCCCTGTGTCTATTTGTAGCTTTTCAGCAACTTTTTGAGACAAAACAAACTCATAGGTATCTACCGTATCAGACAACAAAGGCAACCGACCTCGTTGTAGGTTTGAAGCAATAAATGACCAATCATACTCAACTCCTACACCTTTAAACACCATACCCTCAATTTCCTTTTGGGTATTGATTATCCCTGCCTTCAAGCAAAATGGAGCAACCGAAGTCACTTCTGGATGCGCCTTTACTATCGGAATAAATTCTTGATCAAGTGGTATTAAACGCAGCTCTCTGCTTTGGTTTAAATCTAAGTTACGCACATGAATATGTCCGTCGAACCCTACAATTTTGTTTTTTATCTCTGATTGAAAACCTTTAACCACCCCTACAGCCAAGAGCATAACAGCCAAACTGATGCCAACGGCTGCGATGGCCAAACGTATGATTAACCGAGTGAACGATTTACCAGAATCAGTGGCTAATTTTTTCCCGACGAAATAGCTAAAATCCATACTTTCGAAATGTACAAAATGCGCTCAGCGTTCAAAAATGCATAAAATTGGCCTTTTAGCTTCCATTCTTTTCGCCTTTAATTTTTCTGCCTGCGGAGAATTGAAAAATTCGACCACAGAACATAGAACCAATCTACCTGAGGTTTCCGACAAAATTACACCTACAATTCAAGTTGGTGCATCGCAACTTGAAACATACTTACCCTTATTAGAGGGAAAAAAGGTGGCAATGATGGTGAATCAAACGAGTATGGTTGGCCAATCGCATGTGGTAGACACGCTACTTCAATGGGGCGTTGACATTGTAAAAATATTTGCTCCTGAACATGGATTTAGAGGTGATCATAGCGCTGGAGCTCATGTTAAAAGCACAGTGGACACAAAAACAGGTTTACCCATAGTCTCGCTATATGGTAAATCTCGGAAACCATCAGCGGCCATGATGGAAGGAATCGACGTTGTGGTATTCGACATTCAAGATGTTGGGGTGCGGTTTTACACCTATATTTCTAGTATGCACTACCTGATGGAAGCATGCCAAGAAAACAACTTAGAAATGATGGTATTAGATCGTCCAAACCCAAATGGTCATTACGTTGACGGCCCCGTATTGGACATTAAATACAAATCATTTATTGGTATGCACCCTGTCCCGTTGGTACACGGTATGACTGTAGGAGAGTTTGCGACCATGATAAACGGAGAAAGGTGGCTGACTGGAGGTGACACATGTAAATTGACGGTAATAAAATGTCAAAATTACACCCACGATTCCATGTTTAGATTGCCTATTCGACCTTCACCAAACTTACCAACTATGGAGTCTATTTATCTATATCCATCACTCGGTTTATTTGAAGGAACGAATATTAGCATCGGCAGAGGTACCGACAAACCATTTGAGGTAATTGGTCGACCATTAAAGTATTCTAAGGACAAAGACGCACATACTTCAGAAAGCACAAAAGCCCCGTATTCATTTACTCCAAAATCAATACCCGGGGTATCCGACCACCCTAAACATGAGGGAGTTGAGTGTTTTGGGTTACAATTAACAGATTACACAAATACCCACTTAGTCCCATCTAAACGCATTTATCTAAACTGGATTATTGATTTATATCAAACAAATAATACCGCCGTCGTGGGTCCATTCTTTAAATCATTTTTCACCAAATTAACAGGTAGTCCAGAGCTACAAAAGCAAATTGAAACTGGTGTTTCACAATCAGATATTTACAAAAGTTGGGAACCTGGCCTTGTGAAATTTCATACAGTCAGATCTAAATACCTGTTATATTAACAGAAATAATCGGCTAACTTTTACGTTATTTGACTACGTAAAACTAGTAATCTATGTTCCGACTTTTTATAGTCACAGCATTGACAATTATCCACCTTTCAAGCTTTGCTCAACTTGGGGGAAGTCAATCATTTGCCTTTGTAAATATTGACCCTACTGCACGAACCGCAGCTTTGGGCTCTAGCACCATGGCAGATTTCAAAAATGACATTGGAATCGGATACCACAACCCGGCTGGATTAAATGCATCTATGGATAACATAGCTGGCTTATCGTACAACAATTATTTTGCTGACATCAATAGTGGATTTGGTGGATTCGTAAAACATTTCAAATCTCACGGAACGGTGAGCGGTGCCATCACCTATACCGATTATGGGCACTTTGATGAGACCGATGAAACGGGAAAAATTATAGGTCAATTTTGGGCCCAAGACTACGTGTTTCAATTGGGATACGGGAATGTATGGGAACGTGATACGCACTTCACTTATGGAACCAATGTAAAGTTCCTGTATTCGGTATACGAGAAATATGTGGCCACAGCATTTGCCGTAGATTTTGCAGGCGCCTATCACCGACCCGATAAAAAATTCCATGCCTCCTTATTGATACGAAATTTGGGCTACAATGTAATCCCTTACGTTACTGAACGGGTTGATTTACCCTTTGATATTCAAATGGGGTTCTCCAAAAAGCTACAACACAACCCATTGAAAATGACCGTTGTTGCACACAATCTTCAACAGTTTGATATCAGCTACGTAAATGTCAACTCCAGAAATAAAAACATAGACTTAGAGACAGGACAAGTTCGCAATGAAACGGTTCCGTTTGGAGATAAAGTCATGCGGCATTTTAATTTTGGGGCAGAACTTGTATTCTCGGATAACTTCCAATTACGCGGAGGATATAATCATATGCGGCGCAAAGAGCTTGCCCCAGAAACTGCCAAAGGTGCAGCAGGTTTCTCGTGGGGTTTGGGAATTGGAATCAGAAAATTTAAGGTGGATTATGCTATGGTTACCTATTTCCCAGGGATAAACATTTCTTACTTTACCGTATCCAAAAACATTTCGGATTTCAAAAAAGCAAAACCTGAAAACTTTTAAATGCAACGTTTACTGGCCTTCACTCTGATAAGCTTTGTTTTGTATTCCTATGGCGTAAATGCTGAAGAACCTGTTCTTAAAGTGGAACAAGATCAACTCAAAGCCAATATGGCTAAACTAGACAGCCAGATTCAGGAATTAAACACTTCACTAGAAGAAGGCACAGAAAAAATTAGGCAAGAACAGTTTGAACGTAGCATGCGCAACAATCAGCGTACTTTAGAACGCCTTGTGGCCAAAAGGAAAGAAGAGCAAAAAAAACGTGATCGTTGGAATTTGTTTCGAGGATTGTTATTGGTTGTTACCGTGATAGCAGCCATTGTTGGTCGTACAGCAAAGAAGAAATCAGAAAAAGCCCAGCAGGAACTAGACAGTTCGGAAATAGATAATCAAAGTGAATAGTTGCCGTTCAGAAAAGGGTTGTATTTCTTTTCATGACCAATAGTCGTTTCTGGACCATGTCCGGAGTACACTAAAAACTCAGCTGGCAAGGTAAGCAATTGCTCCTCTATTGACTTGAGCAAGACGTCTTTATCGCCACCAGGCAAATCAACTCGCCCTACACTATGTCGAAACAGCACATCTCCTGAAATAACAAACTTTTCTTCTCTGGCAATAAAAGAAATACTGCCAGGTGAATGACCTGGAGTAAACACAATCTCCAATTCCGATTCTCCAAATTTTAAGTTTATTCCCTCTTTAAGGTAGGCTGTTGGCCGAGGTGACGTGTCATATGGTATTTGATACATCATGGCTGTAGGCGTGCCGCTATCAAGTACTGGAAGGTCGAGCTCGTGCATGTAAAACGGTATGTTGTATTTCTGAACACAGAATGAATTACCAAGGATATGGTCGATATGGCAATGGGTGTTAATGAGCTGAACCGGTTTAAGATTGTGACCCGCGATAAACGTACACAATTCCATTTGCTCTGTGGCATTTGAACACCCCGGATCGACAATAAGGCAATCCAGTGTATCATCCCAGACTACATAGGTATTCTCTTGGAAGGCATTAAACGTGAATCGATGAAGGTGAATCATGCTGCGAAAATACGGATGGTTCAGGACTTAAAATTAGTCTTAACTAGTGGTTTTATTGTATCGTACTCCCCTGTCGGATAAATACTTGACTATATAGGCAAAACAACCGTTGACGCCACCAACTAATTCTGGTGGAAAAACACCCTTTTCGTCAAACAAACCATCCAACATCATATTGGCTGCTGCAGTAGCGGTATACCCTGTGGTTCTGGCCATTGATGAGGTTTTTGTTGGTGCATCATATGCATCGTGGAGGTCGTATTGAACCTGAATGTTTTCACCACCATCGTTCATACCTTTAAGCGTTATACGCATCACCGTAAACTCTTCCTCCTCCTGCCCAAGCTTCCATTCTTTAAACAATAACTCGCTGGTAAATTCTAATGGAGAAACTGTTTTACCTTTTACGTCAATAGGCTCGGCATTAAAAAACCCAGAGGCCTTCAGCACCTTAACGTACTCCACATGCCCAGGATAACGTAGTGTTTTTTCCTTCATGTTTGGTATATGTGGCATCGTATGGATAATAGAACGCAGACCGTCAGAATTGAAGGATTCCAATGTTCCGACCGCATCAAATTCTACAAATTCACAATCCGTGAGTGCCTCTCGCACAATGACTTTTCCGTTTTCAACATAACGGGCTGGTCGTGTATATTCTTCAATAACATCCATTGGCGAAAATGGTGCTTTGTAGTTAAACGGCCACTTCTTTACCTTCGGCAAACCACCTACCAGGCATTCGAAATCAGTAAGTTTTAATTGACTATTGTAATAGCCTAATATAAAATTCCCCATTCCGGGAGCAACACCACAGTCTACTATGGCAGTTACTCCATGTTGCTTGGCCAAGGCATCAAGTTCCAGCGAATTCTCAGGAAAAAATGAAATATCAACGACGTCTTTACCTGCCTCAATTATCACCTTAAGTGTCTGATAACCAAGGAACCCAGGAACCGCACATACAACCAAGTCAAACCCTGCAATAGTACTTTGTAACGCCGAATAGTCAGTAACGTCTAACGTTTGAATGGCTACATGAGCATCTCTTTCTTGTGCACGCTGAAGAACATGTAAACTTTTATCGGTCAATGTGACTTGATGGGTACTTGCTAAATCAATTGCCATTGCACTGCCAACCATTCCTGCGCCTAAAACGACTATTTTACTCATATCTCTTCGAATTAGCATTAAAAGTTTGACAAGGAATAGCACTTGAAAAAAAAAGTTAGACCTTTGGTTATGTCTGAAAGCAAAACATGCCTTATTCTTGGTCGCAAAGGAACGATTGTCAAGCAGGTCAGTCAAGAAATCCACTACAATGGTATTACCATTTTAGAAGGGACGAATTTTGATGATGTGAAGCAGGCATTTAACGAGCATTCAGTAGATACGGTTATAATGGGTGCCGGCTTAGCTTTAGACAATAGACTAGACATTGTTAAATATATTTTTGACCATAGTAAATCAACAACCGTACATATGAAGGATTGGAATTCTGGACCAGAAGGTATGTTGCCTTTTGTTTTAAACGCCTTGCACAATTTACAGTAGTCGTTTTGATGAACATAGCGTAATTGCAGTTCTCATAAAAAAAGCCCTAATCGAATTCTCGATTAGGGCTTTGATCAAAAATATGTTCATCTACAGGTGAATGACTTCACCATATGCTGCAGCTGCAGCTTCCATAACCGCTTCACTCATGGTTGGGTGAGGGTGTACGGTTTTAATTATTTCGTGTCCAGTTGTCTCTAGCTTACGTGCAGCAACAACTTCCGCAATCATTTCTGTTACATTCATACCAATCATATGTGCTCCTAAGAACTCTCCATATTTAGCATCGAATATTACTTTGACAAAACCTTCTTTAGCTCCAGCCGCGCTTGCCTTACCACTTGCAGAGAAGGGGAATTTACCAATCTTCAATTCGTAACCCGCTTCCTTTGCCTTAGCCTCGGTCATACCAACAGAAGCTATTTCTGGAGAACAATACGTACATCCAGGGATATTACCGTAGTCTAACGGTTCAGGATTTTCACCTGCGATTTTCTCGACGCAAATAATCCCTTCAGCACTGGCAACGTGCGCTAAAGCTGGGCCAGCAACGATGTCGCCGATGGCATAAACACCAGGAACGTTGGTTTGATAATAATCGTCAACAACTACATGGCCTTTATCGGTTTTAATACCCATGGTTTCTAAACCGATGCCTTGAATATTAGTTTGCACACCAACAGCCGACAAAACAATTTCGGCTGACATTTCTTCCATGCCTTTAGCTGTTTTGATGGATACCTTACAATCCTTGCCTGACGTATCCACTTTCTCAACGGAAGAAGATGTCATCACATTGATGCCTTGCTTTTTAAATTCTTTCGCTAAAGCTTTAGACACATCAACGTCTTCATTTGGCACTATATTAGGTAAGAACTCAACCAATGTTACGTCTGTTCCCATGGCGTTATAGAAATAAGCGAACTCACTTCCAATCGCCCCACTACCCACAATTACCATTGACTTTGGCAGTTTGGGCAAAACCATTGCTTCATGATAACCAATTACTTTTTTCTTGTCTATTTTTAAGTGAGGTAATTCACGCTCTCTAGCACCGGTTGCCAACACAATATTTTTTGCTTCTGCAATTGACTTCTTTCCATCGTTGTCGACTTCAACTTTTCCTTTGCCAACGAGTTTACCAAAACCGGTAAGTACTTCAATCTTGTTTTTCTTCATCAAGAATTGAATTCCTTTGCTCATTCCGTTTGCGACCTCACGACTTCTTTTTACTACGGCACCAAAATCTGCCGAAGCTTCTTTAACTGATATTCCATAATTTGAAGCATGGTTAATGTAATCAAACACTTGAGCAGACTTCAATAGCGCCTTTGTTGGGATACAGCCCCAGTTCAAACAAACACCACCAAGCTCAGCTTTCTCAACTATGCCTACTTTCATTCCAAGTTGTGCTCCTCTAATTGCAGCTACATAACCGCCAGGACCACTCCCTATCACTAATAAATCGTATGCCATTTTTAAATTTTTTGCAAATGTATCAATATCTAAAGTAATTGACAGCGCGTTTGCCTACCATTTATGATTATAAATCAAACACCGAAGGATAGGTCACCAGTATTGTTTTTAACCTTTTATCCAACAGGTAAGGTTCTTGTTTAAAATCGTTTATGAAGCTTCCAAGACGCACATCCAACTTCAGATTCCAAGTATGATAATCTATGTTTGGAGACATTCTTTTTTCAAGTCTTGTTTTAACAAAATCATACAGTTTCGAGTCGAAAGAAATAGAGCTAACTTTCTGATATTTAAGTTGTTTGGCAATTTTTATAGCGGCTTGCATTTGTCCATCCTCATCCATATCTGCAATGTAAGTTGGCAAATAATAACTCGTATTATATCCTTGCTGTGCCAAAAGAGAAATATTGTAATCCTTAGATTGTGTCTCAACCACCAGCTTTGATTTCACTTTAAAACGTTCCTCAATTTCACTTAGCTCAGTAATAACGTTTGAAATATTTTCACGATTTAAATTTTTAACATCCAACCAAATTTTATGGATGTTAATCAGATTGAGCTCTCCAAAGTAGTCTGCTAATGTCACGCCCGACATCACACCGTCTTCACCATGACCAACCATTAACTTACCATCAACGATTTTAATGTCAAGCTCGATCGTTTTAAAACCATCTCGCTGTACCTCATTAAGTTTGCCTAGACTATTAACCCGATGTATACCTACCCTACCCAGAGTGTCAAGCATTTCTAATTGATTGACGTTAATTGAAGCATTTGCATATGGGTTGTTCGCATTAATGTATTGAACTGCTCCACTTTTCGTTTTAAACGTATCAATTTGATAAGCAGGATGAATAACGTTGAACTTACTATCCATAAGGTTCGATTCAACATCAGTTAAATCTAGTGCCAATTGAAAAAAGAGATCGTTAGAGAACAAACGGTCTTTTGCCTGCACCACCCTATTCCACTTGTTTTTATATCGTTGTTTGTATCCGTCATTTGCCCAAACGTACATTGGGATTTGGGTCATTCTATAAGTAAATTGACCTGAGTTATGTCCGCGCCCTCCACTTAAATCTTCAGCATGGTCTGAGAAGTAAGTCAATATTTTCACCTCTCCAGGAGCCTCATCTAAATATTTGTGAAATTGAGAAAGTATAAAATCGCTGTATAAGATAGAATTATCATATGCCTCCCAAACCTTAACGTCTTTGTCACCTCCAAAATCAGCCTTACCACGAGAAGGCAAACCCATAAATGAATTTGGATAACGTTCACTGTACTGACCGTGATTACCCAGTACATGTACAAAAATGGCTCTATTGCGTTTTGATGGTTTTTCGACTAGTGCCTCAAATTCTGGTAGTAATCGTTCGTCGAATGGACTATTTCGCATAGACTCTCCTATGTTCTTGTTCACATATACTTTCTTTTCGCAGCTTGCCGCAATTGCCGAAACGATATTGTCCCAATTGCTGAGCATAACCTGATTACTGAGCCATACCGTCTCAAAATCCGCTGAGTTTAACACATTGATTAAGCTCGGAACATCGGTATATTTTAAACTGTTGTACTGGTTGGATTGTGTGAGCGCATCGCGCAAAACCATAATCGTATGTGTGTGCGACGAATAGGCATTTTGAAACAAAGCAATTTCACCTTTAGACGCAATAGAGTCTAAGAAAGGCGTTGTAGGTCTGTGATAACCATAAACAGACATGTGCTCTTTACTCTGTGATTCACCAATAACAAAGACGTATGTTTCACCTGTCTCTGATTTTACTGCTTCTACATTCGACTGTTTGTTAAACCTTTGTTGTACTTCATTAAATTTCTCAATTTCCTCGTAGTATTGGGTATACGCTTGAAAAGATTCGCCAATGAATTTACTCTCTTGAATGCACAGATAGGAAAGCGTTGCACTGATGATAAACCAATATATATGGTTTGGAACCAAAGGCTTGTCCGAAACTTTTTTGCCTACTAGAAACAGCACTAATGGAACAAGAACCAACACAATGACACCTAAGATTGGCCACACTCCCGCTTCTGAAAAAGCAAATTCAATGGTTTCTGAAAAATTGGATTGCAAAACAGCGATTATGGTGTCATAATCCATTTTATACCCATAACGTTTGTAGTTCCACACAAATCCACTTAAACCAACTGCTGTTAACACCAACACAAAGTCTAAAATTAGATTTATAAAGCGTCCAAATACACGGATCTTGGCGATAAAAAATCGTATTAACGCGAGCACTACAACACCTGAGATAAAACCAACCATAGGCAACCACCACGATTGGTGGACATACAAATGCTCATTATAACAGGCAACAACTAAAAGTACACTTGGCAATATCAAATGAATCCCTGATGTAGAAGTAATGAGCCAAATTCCAAACACCAGCCATAGGAAGACAATGCTATAAATTCGGCGTTGTTGCTTTCCGTTGTCTAATTCTATCTTGACTTCAACTTCGTTTTTCGAGTCTCCCTCCGATACAACGCGAACCTTGAAATAGTCGTTTTTCCTAAGCGTAAACTTATTTGTTTTTCGTTTTTTGCTTGCCTGGATATGAGCCTCTTCTACCCCATTGATAAATAACGTAACCACGTTTTGGCCACCTAGCTTACTGCGTACACTTACCTTGTACGTATTGGATTGGTTAACCAATATTTCGGCTTGCGCTTTACCATTATGGTAAGCAACGAAGTCGATGACGCCAGAATAATCAACTACATATCCTGTAGCAGAGTCTGTTTGATTGTAGAATGCATAGCTTGACGCATTAGCCGTTACATACGCTTTGTTATACGGTTTTAATGTTATAAGTAGTAAAACCACAGATAATAAAAACCAAAGAAACAGCCCAGTTCTTAGCCAAAATGGCGTGTTACTTTCTATTGATATTTCCTTTTCTTCCTTCACCTAAATGATTGTGTGGCAAACATACAACATCAAGATTTTAAAGATTGCTCAGGTTGTTATACACTTTTCATCATGTCTGCTTTAAAGTTCAGTGTAATTGTTTGATTTTTGCAGTATTAATACACACCATGTTACAGGTACAGGATATACGCAACGATTTTGACGGAATTAATACCCGTTTGGCAAAAAGAGGCAAGAGTTTCGAGAACGAATTAAATCAGGTTATTGCACTTGATGACAAGCGTAAACAAACGCAAACATCTTTAGACAATTTATTGGCCAACTTAAATACCGTTTCTAAACAAATTGGCGAATGCTTTAAATCAGGAAATCGTGAAGAGGCTGAAAAGCTGAAAGCGCAAACCGTTGAGATAAAAGATCAGAGCAAAGCCTTAGAAGTTGACCTCAAACAAGCCATAACAGATTTAACAGACGTTTTAACACAAATTCCAAATGTGCCTAGCACTCTAGTGCCTGCTGGAAAAACGCCAGAAGACAACGAAATTGTGTTTACGCATGGCGAAATGCCTGAGCTCAAACACAACAAACCTCATTGGGAGCTATGTGAACAATACGACCTGATCGATTTTGAATTGGGTGTTAAGGTTACCGGTGCTGGTTTCCCAGTATACAAAGGCAAGGGTGCAAGATTGCAGCGTGCGTTAATTAACTTCTTTCTTGATGAAGGATTGAAACACGGATACAACGAAGTGCAACCACCCATTTTCATTAACGAAGCATCAGGGTTTGGCACGGGTCAATTACCCGACAAAGAAGGTCAAATGTATCATATGACCGTTGATAATCTTTTTGCCATCCCAACGGCAGAAGTGCCTATTACCAACCTGTATCGCGATGTCATTGTAAAAAAAGAAGATTTCCCGATTAAAAATATGGGCTACACGCCGTGCTTTAGACGTGAAGCTGGTAGCTATGGAAAGGATGTTCGCGGTTTGAACAGACTTCACCAATTTGACAAGGTAGAAATCGTGCAGATTGCACATCCAAGTCAATCCTACCAAATACTGGATGACATGAGCGCATATGTACAAGGCCTATTGCAAAAACTAGGATTGAATTATCGTGTACTAAAGCTATGTGGAGGAGACATGGGCTTTACGAGTGCCTTAACGTACGACATGGAAGTTTATTCAGGGGCACAAGAGAAATGGTTAGAAGTCAGCTCAGTTTCGTGCTTTGAAACATACCAAAGTAATCGTCTAAAATTACGTTTTAAAAACGACGATGGAAAAATGCAGTACGCACATACACTTAATGGTAGTGCACTTGCTTTGCCTCGAATTGTGGCGGCTCTATTAGAGAACAACCAAACGGAGAATGGCATTGAAATGCCTGAAGTATTGCGGCCTTATTTGGGTTTTGATCGTATAGATTAACTCGACTCTTCCTCAGCCCATTGTACCACCTGATCAACACTTGGGTATAGTTTGTTCAATTTATTGATGTAAGTCCATGGAAAGAACTTTGGATTTCTTCCAAACCTTTTGGACTCGACCAATTCTTTAATTAATCCATGTTTTACTGCATTACGGTCAGCGGCAATTTCAGCGCGTTTTAAAAACGATTTACTAAAATAATAACGGACACCAAACCAAGTCAAATTCCAATTTGTGCGGGGTTTATAATCCATTATGTGGCCTAATTCATGGCCCAGCCAACCTACAATAACGTTGAACGGTATGCGCATATGAGGCACACGTTTATTTTTGAGAAAGAACTTCTTACGCATAATAATGTGGTATTCGCGTTTCGCTTTATTTCTAAATAGTGTTGGTATTTTAGGTTGAGCAAGCATGAAAGAATGCTGTGTAAATAACCCCCATTTGAACTCTATGGGCACATCTGTTAACTCCGGATAGTACGACAGTGCCTTTTCCACTTCTGATTTGAGTTTGCTTGGGTATGTTTTATTACCAATGCGCATAACTCAAATGTAATTTGTTCGACAAATAAAAGCCACCTTCTTTAAAGAAAGTGACTTATTTCACGGTTGGTAAGGTGTATCACACCCTAGCAATAGCACTTAAATATCTTCAATAATTTTATCCAAATCCGATTGGCTTATTGCATCTAAAGCAGTAACAATTTCTAGATGGTTGGGAACCACTTTGGATTGAAGTAGTTTATACTTTAACACACCGTCAGCACTTGATATTACTAAAATCTTAAAGTCTAAGTCGGCGGGTAACTTGTATTGTTTTGAATTAAACTCCTTTTTGGCTTGGCTAGAATACATATAGGTAATACTGCGGTCTGCCAATACGGTGTACACCAATGTGTTTTTATTCGTGTAAATCTCTGGCAGTTTTAAATGAACAGTAGATCCGTTGGTATTTAGAAGATATTTATCCAGATTACCCCAGTTCAAAAATCCAAGTTTTGTTCGATAAACCGTATCACGGTTAATGGAATCGTCAGCCAACCAAGAATCATAATTTTCTTCCCACGAAATATCTTGATCACGGTTTTCGTTGGTCAATTCTTTACCTTCAAACAAGCGCATTGACCAATCGACAGATTTGGTCGGAAATTGGACATCATATTGTTTGGTATTCAATGACAAAACCGCCCCATTTTGACTCACATTTATCTGAAACATACCACCAGACTGAAGGATTTTCTGTGCCGTCGTTGTCGTTACTCCACCATAAATGATAGCTGCGTTTGACAGATACTCAGTAATGGAAATATCCACGTCTCCAGAAACTACATTTCCCTTATTGTCTTTAAAAGCATTAGGTTCAAATTGAAATAACAACTGTCCATTTGTTCTTATTTCAATTGCCTTATCACTGTTGCGCTTAATTTTTTTGGGCTTGAGGGGCTTTCTTTCTGAGGAAGGTTTCTACAAACTCTTTGTCTTTGTTTGATTGATTAGAAGTCGTTACGTCAGTCACCAGTTCATCGTTGCAGCCCATCATCCCGAATAATGAAACGAGCATCAATACATTTTTCACTTTTTTCATACTGTTTATCTTTTGCCTCTATACACGGGTTGCACATTATAAACGTTGGTACGTTTCATTACTGTGACGAAAAAATGATTCAACATTCGTGAATAAACGTTGCCAACCTTTGAAATCTGAGAAGTACATTTGACCAATGAAGTGGCACCTACTCAAACACTGTTTATCTGTCTTAGGACTGCTACTTTTATTCAACGTTGCAGTCGCTCAGTTCAATCAACCATGTGTCGACCCAGGAAGAGTAGACCCCTTTTACCAGTGCAATGACCCTAGTTTCATACCTGTTTGTGGCTGCGACCAAGTTACTTATAGAAACGAATGTGTGGCGTTTAGGAATGGCGGCGTCAATCAGATTAACTACACAGGTGTATGTCAAAACGACTACATTTTCGCTACGATTTACCCAACCTTTGTAGCCGATGCAATCACTTTGTATTTGCAGTTTTACGACAAAGGATCTGCTTTGATTCAAATCAGAAATAGTTATGGCAATGTTATGTTTAGCCAAAATTATTTATCCTTAACATCGAGGCAATTCAGTATAGCACGAACAGGCTACGAACCTGGCATATATTACTGTTTTGTTATTTCTGGAAACGTAAGCAAGGTTATAAAATTTGTAATTATTTAAACCATGAGGTTAGCAGCAATTCATACCGGAAACTTTAAACTGGACGGAGGAGCTATGTTTGGCGTTGTACCAAAAGTGATTTGGCAGCGCTACACCGAACCCGATGCAAATAATCTCTGCAATTGGGCTATGCGCTGTTTATTGGTTGAAGACGGCAATAGGCTAATATTAATCGACAATGGCATCGGCAACAAGCAGAGCGAAAAGTTCTTTGGTTATTACTATCTCAACGGAGACCATTCATTAGAAAAATCATTACATGCGGCAGGTGTCGACTTTAATGACATTACTGATGTAGTGCTCACACACTTGCATTTCGATCATTGCGGTGGTAGTGTAAAATGGAATTCTGGTAAAACACATCTCGAACCTGTTTTTAAAAACGCAAAATACTGGAGCCACGAAGCGCATTGGAATCATGCCATTAAGCCAAACGCGAGAGAAAAGGCATCATTCATTGCTGAAAACATCTTACCGATTCAAGAAAGCGGTCAGCTTACTTTTGTTGGAGAAGACCTTAAAATAACAGAAAATATGTCGGTAATTATGGCTAACGGACATACCGAAAAGATGATGTGTCCTAAAATCCAATACCAAGACAAAACGTTGGTTTTTGCAGCAGACATGATCCCTTCTGCTGCACATATACCCCCGCATTATGCCATGGGGTATGACATCCGCCCGCTTGTAAGAATGGATGAAAATGCACGATTTTTAAAGGAAGCCATAGATCAGAACTACACCTTGTTTTTCGAACACGATTTACATATTGAATGTGCCACCGTAAAACAAGAAAACGGGAAATTTAAAGCAGACCAAACGTTCGCACTTTCTGATTTTATATAGCTATGTCAACCATCAAAATCGGTCTTATAGAATATGACTCCGAACAATACATCGAGTCTGTTGCTTTAAGACAAGATGTACTGCGAACACCGCTGGGTCTAAAATTCACCAAAGAAAACATGACCAATGATGCCAACGAAATGCATATTGCTGCTACAGATGGGGAGCAACTCATTGGTGTTTTGCTGCTTCGCCCTTTGTCTGATCACCTTGTGAAAATGCGACAAGTGGCGGTCAAAGAAGTTTATCAAGGCAAAGGTGTTGGCAAACAAATGGTTCAGTTTTGCGAGTCGTTATGCAAGAGTATGGGATTTGCTCGCATTGAGTTAAATGCAAGACAGGTTGCTTTGGCCTTCTATTTGTCGCAAGATTACGACCAAATTGGAGAGTCGTTTCTTGAAATTGGGATACCTCATTTTAAGATGATAAAGAAACTCTAACACCGTTAGTTTTTCGTTTCTTTGCCCTGTTTGAAAAACAGGCCTACCATACCGCTCGAACTTCAACAGCTCAGAGAAACACACCGCACTGAATTGGAAGCGTTATGTGCACATTATCGGCAGTTCATTATAGATGAAGTGTTACAACATGGTGGTCATTTTAGTGCTAATCTAGGCACCATTGAGCTCACTGTTGCGTTGCACTATGTGCTGAATACCCCAGAAGATCAACTGGTATGGGATGTAGGACATCAAGCATACCTGCATAAAGTGTTGACTGGAAGAAAAGCTGACTTTGGTACTATTCGAAAAAAAGATGGACTGAGTGGATTCCCGAGGCAATCAGAAAGTGAATTCGATGTGTTTGGTACAGGTCACTCCTCTACGTCGATTAGTGCCGTTTTAGGTTTGGCAGAAGCAGATAAACTACGGTCTATACAAAGACAGCACATTGCTGTAATTGGAGATGGTAGCTTAACCGGCGGAATGGCTTGGGAAGCCTTAAACAACGCGGCACATAGCCACACCAATATTTTGATTGTGATCAACGACAATCAGATGGGAATAGACCCAAATGCTGGTGCTTTGAACCAATATTTAAATGATCTGAAGGATGTCCCAAATTTCTTTACCGACATGGGGTTCACCTATTATCATACGAGCGATGGTCATGATATAGATGTTCTTGTATCTCAACTTAAAAATCTAACTACAGTAAGCGGCCCTAAAATTTGGCATGTTAAAACAGTTAAAGGAAAAGGGTACAAGCAGGCAGAAAATGAGCAGACCAAGTGGCATTCTGTCAAATATGTAAAAATTGATGATGTTGAGACGCCAAGTCCTGGTGACAAATTTCAGGATGTTTTTGGCCATACCCTATTAGAGCTAGCCAGATCAAACAAAAACATAGTTGGAATCACTCCAGCAATGCCGTCGGGTTGTTCAATGAAAATATTAATGGACGCATTGCCCGAACAATGCTTTGATGTCGGTATTGCCGAACAACACGCCATTACTTTCTCGGCTGGGCTTGCAACAAACGGTATGATTCCGTTCTGCAATATTTACAGTACCTTTTTTCAGCGTGGCTTAGATCAGTTTATCCATGATGTATGTCTGCAAAATCTGCCTGTTATTTTTTGCTTAGACCGAGCAGGAGTAGTTGGAGAAGACGGGGCTACTCACCATGGCGTATTTGACATTTCCTTAGCCCAAGCTATTCCAAATTGCATCATTATGGCGCCAGCGAATAATGCTGAACTCCGGCAGATGATGTACACTGCAGTGGATTGCAAACAGCCGGTGATAATACGTTATCCAAAAGGGTCTGGTGGTAACCAACCTTGGAATGTCCCATTTAAAGCCTTAAACATTGGAGAAAGTGTCGTAACAAAAACAGGAAAAGACTGTTGCATTATAGCATTAGGTACACTATTGGATGAGGCGATGCAGGCTGCTGAAATTCTCCTCGAAAACGATGTATCGGTTCAAGTAATAAATGCTCGTTTCGTAAAGCCCTTAGACACCAAAAGCATTGACAATATTTTAGACAACTTTGATTGTGTCGTTACTGTCGAGGACGGAGCTAAAACTGGAGGTTTTGGATCAGCAATCGTTTCGTATGCCCACGAAAAAGGCTACAACGGGAAAGTGCATGTTTTAGGCTACCCTGATGAATTCATTGACCATGCCAGTAGAGAAGAATTACTGCATATGTATGGATTAGACGCTGACGGTATAGCGAGCAAGATCACCTCACTCAACTTGCCATAATTACACCCTTCGCCCACGTTAAGGCAATACGTGCTTGCTCCTCGCGCGTCATTTCTGTATTATTTAAAACTATCGCATCTGGTGCTTGCATCAAAGGACTTATCTCACGTGTTGAATCGAAGCGATCGCGGTGGAGCACGTTTTCGTAAATTTCTTGAAGATCGGCAACGATGTTTTTGCTTTTTAGATCAAGGTAACGCCGTTTGGCTCTTACCATTGGTTCGGCGGTCATAAAAATTTTCAGCTCCGCATCAGGAAATACAACTGTTCCAATGTCACGCCCGTCCATTACAACACCTTTTTCAGCACCCATGTGTTTTTGTTTATTAACCAAAAACTCTCGAATCTGTTTTACAGCACTCACCTCACTTACCCACTTAGACACGCGCATACCTCGAATCTCACCTTCTACACTCTCTCCATTTAAAAAAGTATTGTAAAATCCCTTCATCGGATCTAAACGAAAGTCAATATCAATATCCAATAAAAGTCCAGGATTCTGTTCTACTTCATCTAAGCCAATTTCGTTATCTAACAAATACAACGTAACTGCACGATACATAGCGCCCGAATCTATAAACATATAGCCTAGCTCCTTCGCTATGTTTTTAGCCAATGTTCCCTTTCCACAACTGGAATGGCCATCAATCGCTATGTTTATTTTACCTGGCATATTAGACTACTATCGAGCGGCAATATAGTAGAAGTTTTATAAAATGACATTTCTACTTCAATTTATTTTGGCTGACATTTCCCACCATAACAGTCAATTAGTTTTGGTGTCATAAAACCAATATAAGATATAGCATTTATGTAAATTTGCCCACTATGACAACAGCGATGAGTTTATACGAGAAACATGCCGAATTGCTAGAGAAAGCGGTGGCGGCTTTGCATACACGAGATTATTTCACTCCATATCCTGAACACCCAAAAGCATACCCAGCAGAAGATAATGAAGCCGGACGTAATTGGTTTGCTTCTTCTATGAACCATGAGTTCACCGAATTGGATATAGATGCTGATAATTGGGTAAGCGAAGAGGTGTCGCCATATTTTCAAACTGGGATAGGCGTGAGCTACCCTCAGGTTGACTTGGACACATTGATTGCCAATGCAAACACTGCTCGTTCATGGAAAAATGTAGCGGTTAAAGAACGTGCTGCTTTGTTAATGGAATCGTTGGAGTGCGTTGTGAAACGTTACTTTGATATAGCCTACGCCACCATGCATACAACGGGTCAAAGTTTTATGATGGCCTTTCAGGCCTCAGGGCCTCATGCAAATGATCGCGCTTTGGAAGCAATCGCAATGGGTTACCACGAAATAAACCGTTTTCCTTCAGAAGTGAATTGGGTTAAACCAATGGGGAAATTTGATTTGTCTTTACACAAAACATGGAAAGCACAACCTCGTGGTATTGGCTTAGTTATTGGTTGCTCCACATTCCCAACTTGGAACACAGTACCTGGAATGTATGCAAGTTTAATTACTGGAAACCCAGTTATCGTAAAACCTCACCCAAAAGCTGTTTTACCTATCGCAATAGTTATCGCAGAATTGAGAAAAGTCTTAAAAGCACATAACATCGACCCTAATGTTATTCAATTAGCTGTTGACACCACCAAAGACCCTGTAACCAAAAAACTGGCAGAACACAAAGACGTAACCCTTATTGATTACACAGGTGGAAACGCCTTTGGTGATTACATTGAATCTTTAGACAAAATAACCTTCACTGAAAAAGCTGGGGTTAATGGTGTGATTATAGATTCACCAAAAGACATCAAATCTGTTGCTCAAAATATTGCCTTTTCTGCCTCTCTATATTCAGGCCAGATGTGTACAGCGCCGCAGAATGTTTATGTACCAGAAGGCGGTGTAGAAACGGCTGAGGGCCATGTATCTTACGACGACGTAGTTGCACACATTGCAAAAGGTGTAGAAGGACTAGTGAATCATCCTAAAATGGGTGCAGGTACACTTGGAGGAATTCAGAATGACAATACAATCAAACGTATCAGTGATGGTGGTAGTTTTGGTGGAGACTTGGTTTTAGATGGACAAGAAATCTCTAATCCAGAATTTGAAAACGCTAGACTCTTTACACCAAGAGTTGTGGCAACAGACTACAACAACAGCTCATCCTTTGGCGAAGAGTGTTTCGGTCCAATTATTTTTATTGTTAAAACGAAAGACAGAAATCACTCTTTAGAACTTGCGGCAACTATGGCTGCAACTAAAGGAGCACTGACTTGTTTAGCGTACTGCACAGACGAAGACATGATGAGTCAAATTGAGGAAACAATGAATGCTACATTCACCCCAGTTTCCTTCAACTTTGGAGGAGCAGCATTTGTTAATCAACATGCGGCGTTTAGCGACTTCCACGTTACAGGAGGTAATCCTGCAGGAAATGCGAGTTTTACAAATCCTGAATACGTCAACAAACGTTTTGTTTGGGTTGGAAACAGATTTGCGAAATAACCGGTGGTAAACCAGACGAATAACATCGTAAATCCGTTTCACCGACAGTGTAGATTATATATTTGAATTCATTAATATTGCCGTAAGTCATAAACAAAATGGTTAACAATATTTTAAAAGTAATTTTCTTTTTCTTAGCAATTCTATTTGCGTTCCTATTATACAGATCAATAAAAGGGGAAATTGAATACCGAGCGGAAGTAGATCGCGTAGAAGAATTAGTCATTGGCAAATTGGAAAAAATCCGAGAAGCGGAACTTGCCTATAAAGATGTTAAAGGTGAGTTTACAGGAGATTATGACACCTTAATAAACTTCATAAAAACGGGTAAGCTAAAGATTCTTGTTGAATATGGCGACAAAGACGATTCAACTTCTGTTTTCCGACAAGAAGTAGAAGAGGTTAGTATTCTTGACAGCATGTTTAGTGATTTCAACGTTGATTCTATTGCATTTGTACCACCTAGTGATACAGCCAAGTTTGTTTTATTAGCAAGCCGTGTCATCCAAGGTAATGTGGAAGTACCTGTTTTTCAAGTAACCGATCCATGGCCTTTTGACAAGCAACGTGCAAACCCTAATCACCCAAAGAAGGCATTACAAGTAGGCTCTATTTCAGAGGCTTCATATTCGGGTAACTGGAAATAAATATCTTGACAACTGAATATTCTCACTCCATACGCAACAGACTTTTTATAGTTCTCAGCGGTGACGATTTAGAATATGTAGTTACCAATAACGACAGACAAGTAGTCACTTTTGGCAAAGCTGCAGTAACGGATAAGGCAATGCTTGCCGACGTACTTGCCAACACGCCTCCTTTATCTGAAATTTTTAGCACTGTAGATCTCATTTGGTCTCACACTTCTTTTGTAACCTACCCTCAAGCCTTTACGAGCAGCAATGATCAAAGGGATTTGTATAAAGTCAGTCATAAACTACGCGCTAGCGACCGATTAGAGACTGGAACCCTTAATGCTGATATTGCGTTAACCTATGCTGCAACTTATGACCTGCTGCAATTGGTCAAATCGAAATTTCCAAATGTTACGTACCACCATGAGATTGAGTCTTTGTTTAAGTATACGCACGCCGAACTTAAAGCTTCAGGCGAATCAATAGTAATTTGCTGCGACACCACTCAAACCTTGATGATTGTAAAAAATGGTCAACAATTAAAATTGATTAACCGGTACGACACCAAAGATTTAGATGACGTGTTCTATTTTGTTATGTTGGCAGTAGAGCAATTGGAATTAGACATTGAACATTTAACCCTAAATTGGGTGGACGCAAGTGATGATAAGAGTTACAATGGTATTGCAGACATGTTTGCCTCTTATATCAAAAAGATCTCAAAAATTGACTTGCACCCGAGTATATCCAGCGCTCTGTCAACAGCTATAACATGCGCATAATTGCAGGAAAGCATAAAGGGTTAAGCATTCCGATGCCAAAAGGAGGCGAGATAAGGCCTACAACAGATCGAGCGAAAGAAGCGCTGTTTAGCATATTGACAAGTAGGTTTGACTTCGAAGACATTACGGTCCTTGATTTGTTTGCAGGAAGCGGGAACATTGGATTTGAATTTGTTTCTCGCGGTTGTTTGCATGTCACATCCGTCGAAAAAAACAGACGTGTTATAAAACAATCCGAAGAATTCACGAAATCAAAAAATATCGAACACATGTCGTTTCGTTGCATGGATGTTTTTCAATACATCAAACGCTGTAACGATACCTATGATGTGATTTTCGCCGACCCTCCCTATCACTTAAAAACGATTCAGCGCTTACCTGAGTTAATTCAAGAGCAGCAGCTTTTAAATCCAAAAGGGCTGTTAATTGTTGAGCACGAATCTAATTTGGGTTGGGACACAACGTATTTGGTGGAAAGTCGGAACTACGGTCAGTCCGTTTTTAGCCTATTTCAATTTGATGTATCTTTGACTTAATGAGAATTGCACTGTTTCCAGGAACATTCGACCCGTTTACAAATGGGCATTTAGATATTGTAGAAAAAGGCCTAGGTCTTTTTGATCAAGTTGTTGTCGCCGTTGGCGAAAATGCGAGCAAAAAAACAATGTTTGACCTTGAAACAAGGATGAAATGGATATCGAAGTGTTTTGAAAACGAACCGCGTGTGAAGGTAACTCAATACTCAGGTTTGACTATTCAGTTTTGTAATGAAGTCAATGCAACATTTATTTTGCGTGGCCTACGTACAATAGGTGACTTCGAATATGAAAAACAAATTGCTATGGTTAATGCAGATCTTGACCCTTCAGTTCAAAGTGTGTTTGTTCTGAGCGAACAAAAATATACGGCCGTGAGTTCTACCGTCATCAGAGATTTGATTTTACATGGAGGTAACTACGCCCCTTACTTGCCAAAAGCCGTTACAATTGACGTAAAACCTGTCTAACATTTTGATAGGTATTTAAGCCCTCAATGTCTAAGTCGTCAGGGGCTACCCATTTAACTTTTTCAATATCTTCTTCTATTTGTGGTTTAGCGTTCTTCCAGTCCTTCGACTTCATATTGTACCAGTGCGTTTCTTTGAGCAACCACTTCCTCTCATAATAAATATGATAGGTGATGCTAAGCGAATTTTTTATCTTCAGATCGAACACATTACATTCTTCCTCGACCTCTCTAATGGCCGCTGTTTCAATCTTCTCCCCTTTATCTAACTTACCCTTAGGCAAATCCCACACGCCCTTACGTTTCATTAGCAGGAGGTTTCCTTCCGTATTAAACACGGCTCCTCCAGCTGCTACAATAATTTTGAATAGCCTCTTGAAAGTCTCAAATCCATTTTCTTGGGTCACCTGAATAATGTGCGGTGACTTCGTTTCTTTCAGATAAAAAAGAATAGCACTTAGCAAGTCAACGTTGATGTCGTTAAGCACAAGATTTACTTGTTGTTTACCAAGCTTTTGGTCGAAAACAAAGTAGTGTCTCCGATAGAATATTTTATACTTTTGTCCCATGGATGCGCAACCAAATACTTCTGTAAAATTAGCCGAATTTCTGCTGAAAATAAAGGCGGTTAAATTACAACCAAATCAACCTTTTCAATGGTCAAGTGGATGGAATTCTCCGATTTATTGTGACAATCGAGTTACCCTGTCTTACCCAAACGTAAGAAACTTCATAAAGAACGAGATGGCTGCGGCGATTAAGCGAGAATTCCCAGAAGCCAATGCTTTATGTGGCGTAGCTACTGCAGGAATTGCAATCGGTGGTTTAGTTGCTGACGCATTGGATATGCCTTATTCGTATTGTCGTCCAAAACCGAAAGCGCATGGGATGAAAAATCAGCTAGAAGGACGATTAGATAAAAACTCAAAAGTATTATTGGTTGAAGATCTTATATCCACAGGAGGAAGCAGTTTAAAAGTGGTAGAATATTTAAGAGAGAACGGATATCAAGTGGTAGGACTGATATCCATATTCACGTATAGTTTCCAGTTAGCGGATGACAACTTTAAACAAGCAAATTGCAAACACTTTAGTTTAGGTGGATACAATGACTTGTTGACACAAGCCATGTCTGACGGGATTATAACTGAATCAGATCTTCCAACCTTAAACGAGTGGCGTAAAGACCCAACTACATGGGGTAATTAACGCATCCCACGCATTTTTTTAATATCCTCGTAGGCATTCTTCATTTTCTTAAAATGATCTTCAGCAGATTTGACCTGAGCTGGTCCTAGATTTGCTACGAGGTCAGGATGATATTTTCGAGCAAGCTTCCTATATGCCTTTTTCACTTCCTCATTCGTTGCAGACGATTCAATCTCTAACAAGGTATAAGGAGATACATCAGAGGCTGGTTTATAACTGGCAAATGCTGAATTGAACTCTTGAATGCTTAAACCAAAATAGTTTGAAATTTGATACAGTACCTGACGTTCCTTTTCGTCAACATGCCCATCAGCGGTTGCAATACCCACTAAATAATAAAATAGTTGTCGTCGATTTGCAATGGTCATTGCTCTTCGGACTTGATTTAAAACATCGTCAAGGGGTATTTCTTTTTTCAGAAGGTCGCGAAGCATAAGCATATCACGTTTGGTTTCTTCTGTCCCGAAATTTTGAATAAAAAAGCGCTTAACGTAATCTAGTTCCGACTTTAAAATTTTGCCATCCGCTTTCATGACGGCAGCTGTAAGAACAAGTAATGATGCTTTAAAATCAAACACCGTTGTTCTTCGGCCTCGTGTATCATAACTTCCACCGCCTTGTAGCCGTTTGGGTTGCTTGTCGTTACCTAACCAGCTTCCGACACTGAAGCCAATCAATGCGCCAATTGGTCCTCCAAAAGCCCAACCTAGGCCGGCTCCTATCCACTTTTCTATACCCATATGCAAACGTAGTTATCTCGCTTTGAGTTTTGATTTTGTTGTCGATTAATTTCAAAAAAAATCCCTCTAAAACCTAAGTTCAAGAGGGATTGATAATATCTAATAACAGATTAGTATCTGTACATGTCTGATTTGTATGGACCTGCTGGATTAACACCAATGTAAGATGCTTGATCTGCAGTTAACTCCTCTAATTCAACACCAATCTTAGCCAAGTGTAGTCTAGCTACTTTTTCGTCTAAGTGTTTTGGCAAGGTGTACACCTCATTGTCGTAATTAGCTGAATTAGCCCATAGCTCCATTTGAGCTAAAGTTTGATTCGTAAAACTGTTAGACATAACAAACGAAGGGTGTCCTGTTGCACAACCTAAGTTTACAAGTCTACCTTGTGCTAAAATTATGATTTCGTTTCCGTCTACATTATACACGTCAACTTGTGGTTTAACTTCATATTTTGAAGCACCATGGTTGTCTTCAATCCAAGCCATGTCAATTTCGTTATCAAAGTGACCAATGTTACAAACGATAGTTTTGTCATGCATCATTTTGAAATGCTCTCCAGTAACAATGTCTTTATTACCAGTAGCAGTAACAACGATATCAGCACGTGGAATAGCGTTTTCCATTTTCTTCACTTCAAAACCGTCCATTGCAGCTTGCAAAGCACAAATTGGATCAATTTCAGTTACGATAACTCTAGCTCCTGCACCTCTTAAAGAAAGAGCAGTTCCTTTTCCTACGTCACCATATCCTGCAACAACAGCAACTTTACCTGCCATCATGATGTCTGTAGCACGACGAATCGCGTCAACCGCTGATTCTTTACAACCGTATTTGTTGTCAAATTTTGACTTCGTTACAGAATCATTAATATTGATTGCTGGCATAGGAAGTGTCCCATTTTTAACTCTGTCGTATAATCTCAAAACACCAGTAGTTGTTTCTTCCGAAACACCTTTAATGTTTGGAACCAACTCAGGGAATCTGTCTAACACCATGTTAGTCAAATCTCCACCGTCGTCTAAGATCATATTCAAAGGCTTGCCACCTTCAAAGGCGGTAAGTGTTTGTTCGATACACCAATCAAACTCTTCTTCGTTCATACCTTTCCAAGCAAATACCGGAACACCTGTAGTCGCAATAGCTGCAGCTGCTTGATCTTGAGTTGAGAAGATATTACATGAAGACCAAGTCACTTCAGCACCTAACGCTGTAAGTGTTTCAATCAGCACTGCAGTTTGGATAGTCATGTGTAAACAACCCGCAATTCTTGCACCAGCAAGAGGCTTACTGTCACCGAACTCTTCACGTAAGGACATTAGTCCTGGCATTTCTGCCTCCGCTAAGTTCATTTCTTTTCTACCCCAATCTGATAGATTGATGTCTTTTACCTTGTAATTTGTTGTTGTCAACGTAGTCATATTTATGTTGTTGAAATTTTTTGCAAAGTTATACTTTTAAAACGCTTATAAAAACAATTCCAATTGGGGTTTGTTTTGAGTATGTAATAATATTTGTAAAACTTTATAAATTTATATGTACCCAGAAGAATTAGTAAGACCTATGAGGTCAGAATTAACAAGCAATGGTTTCACAGAGCTTAAATCTGCTGATGATGTAACCAGTGCAATGGATAACGCAAAAGGAACAACACTCGTTGTTGTAAACTCGGTTTGTGGGTGTGCTGCAGGCACTGCTCGACCTGGCGTGGTTCACTCATTAGGAGGTGAAAAAAGTCCAGATAATCTATTTACCGTATTTGCTGGTCAAGAGAAAGAAGCAACAGACACGGCAAGATCTCAAATGGCACCATATCCACCTTCATCTCCATCTATTGCTTTGTTTAAGGATGGTGAATTGGTTCATATGGTTGAACGACACCATATTGAAGGACGTTCTGCTGAAATGATTGCTCAAAACTTACAAGCAGCTTATCAGAATTTCTGTTAATCAAAAACTTTATTAAATAAAAAGGGTCCGCCAACTGGCGGACCCTTTTTTAATGTCTTTTAGTTTTATCAAGGTGCCCCAACTCTGTGCATAGCACATCTGAAGCCTAGCGTTGATAGTGATTGTCTTTGGTCTAAGAAACGTCTTGTTCCTGGAGACATCCAATAACCACGATCATTCCATGATGCACCTTTGTATACATGTGCTTGATCGTTAACAAGTGACGACACGCCGTATTCATACATTTGGTTATCACCGTTATATACCTCTTCGTCTAGGAAACCAACGTTGTCGGCTTTTTGGTAGTTACGTCTTTCTTGAACATCAACCGTTTCAACATCTTCGTAAACAATTCGTCCAAGACTATCTTTCACGTCAATTACACCCCACTGGTCTAACTTAGGTTTTTGGTAATCGTTTCCTCTAAATGGATTAAAGTCAGTGTTATCATCAAGTGAAAGTGCACGATATATATCCATCACCCACTCACTTACGTTACCACTCATATTATATAGACCGTAATCATTTGGCCAGTAAGCCTTAACTTCCGTAGTAATAAGCGCTCCATCGTTTAACCAACTTGCGATACCACCTTGATCACCTTTTCCTCTTTTAAAGTTCGCATTGATAAGACCACGATCTTTTTCTTTTCCAGTCTGATTTCTTACAGTCAAACCACCCCAAGAATAAATCTTCTTATCATTTACGTTTTCATATAAAGATGAACCAACGTTTGCTGTAGCAGCATATTCCCACTCGGCCTCTGTTGGTAGTCTGTAATCAGGAAGGAAAATTCCATCCTCCATTTTTACGTTACGTGTCCCCTTCTTCACATTGATGTCTTTCACCAAATGCTTTCCGTCCATACCTTGGTATTGACCTACCAAATACGCCCCAGTAACAAAGTTTTCTTCATTCATCTGGTTAATATCCGGCTCAAGAATTCCTTCACGGATAAGAATCATCTCATTTACACGATCTGTTCTCCACTTAGCAAACTCAGTTGCTTGCAACCAGCTAACACCAACAACTGGATAGTTCTTGTATGCTGGGTGACGTAAGTAATACTCAACGTAAGGCTCGTTATACGCAAGCTTGTCTCTCCAGCAGTTTGTGTCTGGCAAAGCCGTTTCATAAACTTCTGGCAAATCAGCAAAAATTCGCTTTAACCAGTATAAATACTCTAGATAATGTAAGTTACTTACTTCGGTTTCATCCATATAGAATGAGGCAACCGTAACTTTTCGCTCGAAATTGTTTCGATCATAAAGTACGTCTTGCTCAGATGAACCCATGGTAAAATTACCACCTTTAACGTACACCAATCCAGGACCTGTTTCTTGACCTGCATAGTCGTAAGTCTCGAATCCGCCCCATTTAGCGTCGTTATAATTCCACCCTGTGATGGATGACTTTTCCTTTTTACATGCTGTTTGAAATATGATCAAACTACATGCAAATAAAAAAACTAAGTTATTTCGTTTCATATTTTTTCGAAAATATCGTCTTTCTACTAAACTGCAATTCTACCGAATTATTGTCTAAAATTCTATTATTTGATTAAAAATCAGGGCAGTGTAGTGGTTTGTGTTTAATGACAGGTCGTCTTGGACACCATTCAATTGCTGTACTTATTTCGTGAGAACCACGTGCTGCGGCTTTCTTTGAATCTACAGTTAAATCGAAACTATATCCAAATTTAAATTTGTCTTTTCTAAATCCTACTAACAGCATCAATGCGTCTGAGTTCTTTACTTCACCCAGTGTTTGTCGGAACCAAAGACCCGAAACAAGTGGCCCTCTGTTTAAGTAAAATCCAACATTCAATTGTGTAAATTGACCTTGCATCATGAATAAAGCATTAGGACTAAACGTGCTATTTGGGTTACGTCTTTTGTCCAATGGAATTACAGAACCTAAATGCGCCGTATAGCGTCTAGGCAATTTTGCTTCAGGATCACCATAAAACGACTGAACAGGTTCAATCATGTTATGTACAGCAACACCACCATAAAATTTTTCAGTATAAATCAACCAACCTGTACTAAAATTAGGTGTGGTTATTTTAGCAGGAGGAATAGGCTCAGAAGTTGCATTCACAAAACCACGTGTTGCATCTATTTGATCTTCCCAACGTAATTTAGACCAATCTAAACCGCGTTGCATTACTTGACCTTCCAGACCAAATCTCATAAATACTTTTCGGCTTACGACTAACTGGTAAGAATATATAGCACTTAATTGTGTAGTCGTCAACAAACCTTCACCGGCAACATCTCTTACAGCTAATAACCCTAAACCACCGTTTATCTTGTCAAAATGTTGATCGTAAGAAAATGCCGTTGTAACAAATGTACCTGGCAAACTTGGCCATTGGTTTCTATAATTTATTACCGCACGACCTCCGCCGCCACCTCTTTGACATTGGCCTGTACCTGCCATCGCAGGGTTAGTGTAAACAGGTGTTGCGTAAAACTGCGAGAATTCTGGATCCTGACCAGATGCACTGTCACGGCCCAACCCAAATAGAAGTCCGATTGTTAATGCACTGAGAAGTATTCTTTTTATCATCTTGTTCTTTTAAATCTTCTTTTACTCTGTATGTTGCAAAATATCTTGTAAAGATAGCCTGTTTCAATATTCCAAGCAAAATATTGTTAAAATTTAAACAATATTTCGATGACTTTATTGCCTGGCTATCATTGTTTTCTGATATATCATTTCACAAATACACGGTTTTGTTTTTTCAAAACGGTGTTCAACCTACAATTATTTTATTCGTATTATAAGTTCCTTTTCTACAAGTGTCACCCTTTTACTAAAGTCAATATGTTAAATCGGCAACGACTAATGTTCAAAATATTACTTAAAATCAACAATATTTTAAGGCGTTTCTTGTTTATCATCTTAACATTGTGTGTCGTAAAAACCAATAGTTTAAACCCAATTTGAATGAATCGTAAAAAAGTCGTTTCTATTGTAGTACTTAGCTTCCTGTGCAATTTTGCCTTTGGTCAAATACGCACTGGTGATAGTAGGACACTCAAATGGGATAATACGCTGCACGGGTCTACTAAAGAAAAAAGCACCCAATTATCTTTTAATGATTGCTACTACGATGTAACCAACGAGGTTACGCTTCCCATTTACTTCGAACGTATACCTGTAAGTAGCCAGTGGGTTAAGGCTTCCGTCACCAACATTCAATATGCTAAAAACCGAATTGACGACAACCAAGTCGAATCTGTTGTAAACCAACAACTTGATGTAAAACAGTATATTTCATTTCAACAAGGGCGGCCAATTTTAAACATTGAATTTACACCTATAATAAAGGGTTTGACTGGTGAGTTGATGCTTATAGAATCTTTCACCTTCAAATTCAGCACAGCCTCCAAATCCATTCAATATTCGCATAAGAAAGCAAACACCTTTAAGTCATCAAGTGTGTTACAACAAGGAGACTGGTATAAATTCAAAGTAAACGCGGACGGCATATACAAAATCTCTGGGAACCAATTAGCTAGTGTTGGAATTGACATCGCAAATATTGATGCCAATACCTTTAAAATTTATGGTTTTGAAGGAGGCCCATTATCAGAAGCTATTCCGGATTACAGGAGCAACGATTTAGAGCAATTTGGCGCCGAGCTTGTCGATTTAAACAGTAATAACCGAATAGATGCTGACGACTTCATTAGATTCTATGCGCAAGGACCACATGGATGGAAATTGAGCAATGGCCAATACGTTCATCAACAAAATGTGTACAGCAACAGTGCATTTGTTTTTCTTACGCATAGTGGAAACGCAGCCAAAAAGGTAGGAGTATCACCAAGCAATCAAGGCAATAGTTTTGACGAAAACCTAGATTACTATTTTGACCTTGTTCATCACGAACAGGATGAGTTAAACTTCATTCAGAGTGGGAGAATTTGGTATGGCGACGAGTTTCGGGTCAATAAAACGCAAACTTTTAACCATAATTTTTCCAATGTAGACCCAACGTACAACGCTTATATTTCACATCGGTTTGCGGCAAGAGCTATTGGTGCAAATGCCTCATGTGCTCTTGATGTTAATGGTCAGAACTGGCATAATATGTTCTTCGGCGCTGTAAGTGGCGACTACGATGATACATTTGGACGCATAGCTAGTAAATCTGGTGTATTTCAGGTAACTGGAGATAATGTTTCACTAAACTATACCTACAATTTACCTTCAAATGAGGGAAATGCTTGGATTGATTACTACAGCCTTGCTGTGCCCGTTAATTTGGGTTTAAGTGGTACACAAAAAGTTGTTCGAAGCAAAGAAGCTGCTCTATATACCAAGGTTAGATACCAGTTTTCTGGCACCTCTTATAATATTTGGGATATTTCAAATTACTTCAACCCACGTGTTCAAGAAACATTCGATGAATCAGGTTTAAAAAATGCCATTGTTGCATCAGATAGCCAGCAAGTGCAGTTTGTGCTTTTTCAACCTGGAGACGAAAAATCTGCTGAATTTGTTGAGACTGTCACAAATCAAAACATTCATCAGGCGGCTGATATTGATTTTATTATTATCACCCATCCAGATTTTGCACCAGAGGCAGAAAGACTTGCCGCCTTGCATCGAACGGAATACAACCAAAATGTACGGGTAACTAACGTAAGACATATCTACAACGAGTTTTCGGGAGGTCGGCAAGACCCTGTAGCTATTCGAGAATACATCAGAATGTTTTATACGCGTGGCTTAGCATCTGGAAAACCATTGGAAAATGTACTACTAATGGGCGACGGAAGTTATGATTTTCAAAATCGAGTAGAAGAAAACACGAACTTCATTCCAACATTTCAAAGTCGTAACACAACAGACCCTGTAAACTCGTACTCATCAGACGACTTCTATGCTATTTTAGACGACAGCGAAGGATATTACGACCTTACCCTATCTGCAGAAGATTTGGACATTGGCATTGGAAGAATACCATGCAACTCTATTGCTCAAGCCAAGATAATGGTTGATAAGATTGTGAAGTATCACGACCCGTCGTCACATGGTGATTGGCAAAATACGATTACTTTTTTGGGTGATGATGAAGACGGTGCAATACACCTAGATGACTCAGAGACCATGTCAAACTATGTTAAATCACAAGAACCGGTCTTCAATATAAATAAGATATATCTTGACGCATACGAGCAGAAAAGCTTTGGCAGTGGTGAGAAATACCCTGATGTGAATATTGCTATTACCAAAGCATTAGAAAAGGGAACTTTAATATTTAATTATTTAGGCCACGGCGGTACCTCAGGTATGGCACACGAGCGTGTGGTAACTCGCGATGACATTAGATCATGGGACAACCTCGACAAATTAGCCTTAATGGTTACGGCCACTTGTGAGTTAAGCCGCTTCGACGATCCTGCACAAGACTCACCTGGCGAACTCATGCTTTTCAATGCAAATGGTGGAGCGGTTGGACTTGTCACAACCATGCGTCTCGTGCAAATAAGTTTAAACACCAGGTTAAGTGTTCAAATTTGGGATAACAATATTGTTGCTCTACAAGGAGGACCAAAATCTCTTGGTATATTTTTTAGAGATACAAAAAATGAAACGCAACGGGCGGTTAACCAACGAAATTTCTCCTTGCTCGGCGACCCGGCAATGACACTGGCATTCCCGCAATACGAAGTAGTAACAACAAAGATTAATGATTCTACGATTGGTGTACAAGCTATTGACACGTTGAAAGCGTTTTCAAGAATAAAAATTGATGGTGAAGTGCACGACGAATCTGGTCAAAAAGCAACAGATTTTAACGGATTTGTGTACCCCACTATATTTGATAAATTTTTGGATTTCGAATCATTAGGAAATGATGAACTTAGCTATATACGTAAATACCAACTACAAAATAGTGTTTTATACCGAGGAAAAGTTTCGGTAACAAATGGAGATTTTTCTTTCCAATTTGTTGTCCCAAAAGACATTTCTTACAACTTTGGAGATGGTAAGATTTCCTATTTTGCCGATAACGGTGTTATCGACGCACATGGTTACGATACCTCAATTACGGTCGGTGGTTCGATTACAGAGATTGCCGATGATAAAACCGGTCCTGAAGTTGAATTGTTTTTAGATGACGAATCTTGGGTGTTTGGCGGCACTACCGACCCAACACCGCTGCTATTGTGCAAGGTGTTTGACGAAAATGGTATTAACACCGTTGGTAACGGCATTGGGCGAGACATTACCGCAATTATTGACGCAGGAACCGAACAAGAACAGACTATTGTACTAAACGATTTTTACCAATCGAAACTCGACTCATATCAAGCAGGCGAGGTAGAATACCAAATGGAACCTATTGAGCCAGGGGTACACACATTAAAGATCCGTGTTTGGGATGTTTACAACAATGTTTCGGAAGATGAAACTGAGTTTGTGGTGGCTGACGATGCCGATTTAACCTTAAACAATGTTATCAACTTCCCGAATCCATTTACTTCTTCCACGGCGTTTCATTTCGACCACAATAAAGTAGGGCAACAAATGGATGTTTTGCTTCAAATTATTACGCCTACTGGTCGAATTGTAAAAACCTTTAACGAGCAGATGATTGCTGCCAACAGTCACTTTAGTGGTATTTCGTGGAATGGAAAAGATGATTACGGCGACCAACTCGCCAGAGGTGTTTATCTATACAAATTATCAGTAAAAACTGAGGACGGAAATAAGGCCGATGTGACTCAGAAATTGGTCATCTTAAAATAGATGGTCTCGAAATAAAAATATAAATTTGCCTTTATCGTTCCTTTAAAAACGAACATAGTGAAAGTTACAAGTAAAGTGAAATCGTACCTAATAGCAATCGTATTGCTGTCATCGTCTCAAATGACCTTCGCTCAAGGAGGTTTGCAGACTGATAAAAACCTACTTGGCCAGTTGAATACAATCACAACGGCCGTTCCATTCCTTACCATCACACCAGACGCACGTGCGGCAGGTATGGGTGACATAGGCGTTGCTACATCTCCAGACGCTAATGGCCTTCATTGGAATCCTGGGAAAATGGCTTTTATTGAAGACGATGCGGGGTTGTCTTTAGGAGCAGCACCTTGGCTTAAGCGTTTGGTTCCAGACATTTGGTTTTACTATTTATCTGGGTATGCTAAAGTCGGCGACAAAAAACGTGGCACTGTTGCGGCCTCTTTAAGATATTTCAGTTTAGGTAGTATCCAATTCACAGACGAATCTGGGAATCCTACTGGAAATGACGAACCAAAAGAATTCTCGTTTGACGTGTCTTATTCTTTGCAGTTATCAAAAAAGTTCTCACTTGGTATTGCTACAAGATATATCAATAGTCGATTAATTTCTAAAAGACTCACCGGCGCAAATATTCGCCCAGGCCAAGCCGTTGCAGGAGACATTGGCGCTTACTATAAGGATGAAATAAAAATCCAAGACAGAGATTGGAACTACGCCATTGGTGCGAGTATCACCAATATGGGATCTAAAATCACGTATACCAATGACGCCAACAGAGATTTCATCCCTGTTAACTTAAGAATCGGAACATATTGGGAAACTGAAATCGACGAACACAACAAGATTGGTTTCGGTATTGATTTTAACAAATTGATGGTACCAACACCACAGCCTTTATACCTTGAGAATAGCGCAGGACAAGATTCTGTTTTTGCTGACGGGTCAAGAGTAATTGTAGGTTGGAAAACTTCAGACGCACCTCCTATTACTGGCATGTTTAATTCATTTGGTGATGCACCAGGTGGTCTTAAGGAAGAATTAAAAGAATTCATCACCAATATTGGTATGGAATACTGGTACGACGAAAGCTTTGCGATAAGAGCTGGTTACTTCCACGAAGCAGAAACCAAAGGTGGCAGAAAGTACCTTACCTTAGGTGCAGGTATTCACTATAATGTTTTCGGTTTAGACATTTCTTATCTAATGCCTTTTAAAACACAACATCCACTTCAAAATACAATTAGGTTTACCTTGTTATTTGACATGGATGCATTTACAAAGCAAAATTCGACGTCAACGACACGATAAAAAAAATAACCCAAATTAAAAAAGGCCTCGTGAATCACGAGGCCTTTTTTGTTGTCTTCTATTATCAATTACTTGGTTTCTATAACCCAAGTTTTGTGATTGTCCACTTTGTCGTTTGTTAAAGCTACATCCAGCACATTCAACATATTCTTTACATAATGGAAACTTAAATCCTTCACATACTGTTCAGGGATATCTTGAATGTCCTTTCTATTGGTTTCGGACAGTATGATATCTTTAATTCCAGCACGTTTCGCTGCCAGAATCTTTTCTTTAATCCCTCCTACTGGAAGCACCTTACCTCTCAAGGTAATTTCACCAGTCATGGCTAAATGCGATTTCACCTTACGTTGTGTTATCATACTTGCCAAAGAGGTCAGGATTGTAATACCTGCGGAAGGTCCATCTTTGGGTACAGCTCCTGCTGGAAAGTGAATATGAAAATCGTATTGATCAAAAACGTGATAGTCTATGTCCAGGTAGTCACTATTTGCTTTAAGATAGGTCAAAGCGGTAATTGCGGACTCTTTCATCACATCACCCAATTGACCCGTCAGCGTAAGTTTCCCTTTGCCTTTGGTCATTGAACTTTCGACAAACAAAATCTCACCACCAACCGACGTCCAAGCTAAACCAGTTACAACACCAGCGGTATCATTGTTTTGATACTGCTCTTTTTCGATTCTTTGATTTCCTAGAATAGTCACAACATCTTTAGCGGTAACCTTTGAAGACATCTCTTCATTGCCAACAATTTGTTTGGCTCTATACCGGGCGAGTGAGGCGATTTTTTTTTCCAATCCACGAACACCACTTTCACGCGTGTATTCGTCCACTATTTTACCAAGGATGGCATCTGACAATTTGAACTGATTCGATTTCAACCCATGTTCTTTGCGTTGCTTAGGAACCAAATATTTCTTTGCGATTTCGATCTTCTCTTCCTGCGTATATCCATTAATCTCAATGATTTCCATTCTATCAAGTAGGGCAGGCTGTATGGTGTCTAGGCGGTTTGCTGTGGCAACAAACATAATCTTAGACAAATCGTAATCGATATCTACGTAGTTGTCATGAAAAGAATTGTTTTGTTCAGGGTCCAATATTTCCAATAATGCGGAAGAAGGATCACCTCTAAAATCATTGCCTATCTTATCAATCTCATCAAGAACAAAGATTGGATTAGACGTTTGAGCTTTTTTGAGTGATTGAATTATACGGCCAGGCATCGCACCGATATAGGTTTTTCTGTGGCCACGCAGTTCTGCCTCATCGTGTAATCCACCTAGAGACATACGTACATATTTTCTTCCAACCGCTCGAGCAATTGACTTACCAAGTGATGTTTTACCAACTCCTGGAGGGCCGTATAAGCACAAAATTGGACTCTTCATGTCCCCTTTAAGCTTAAGTACCGCCAAGTATTCTAAAATCCTATCTTTAACCTTTTCTAAACCAAAATGATCGGCGTCTAAGGTTTTCTTAGCTCTTTGTATGTCGAAATTGTCTTTTGAATAGGTATTCCAAGGAAGTTCAAGTAACAGCTCAACGTAGTTCAAACTAACCGAATAGTCTGGTGCGGCCGGGTTGGTACGTTGGAGCTTATCAAGCTCCTTAAAGTATATTTTTGATACCGACTCTGGCCAATCCTTTTGCTTTCCTTTGAGCCTTAAATTTTCAATTTCCTTGTCTGGCGACTCCTGCCCTAGTTCTTCTTGGATAGCACGAATTTGTTGATGTAGGAAATACTCACGCTGTTGCTTATCTAAATCAACTTTCACCTTAGACTGTATTTGAGTCTTTAGTTCAAGCATTTGCAATTCCTTTGTAAGGTGCTGCAGTACTTCTTCTGCCTTTTGAGGAAGACTCTTAAGCTCTAGAATGGTTTGTTTCTCGTCAATTCCAACATTCAGGTTCGAGGCAATAAAATTGATTAGAAAATTAGGACTGTCAATATTTTTCAGCGCAAAATTAGCTTCTGTTGGTATGTTCGGAGACAGTTCCACAATTTGTGTCGCCAATTCCTTCACCGAGCTTAATAGTGCATTAAAATTCTTGTCCGCTTTATACTTTTCTTCTGGCTCAGATACCACACGTGCCTTAAAATAGGGCTCGGTAGTAGAAAACTCCTCGATTCTAAACTTTCGTTTTCCTTGAATAATGGCCGTCGTATTACCATCTGGCATACGTATCATTTTCACTATGTGTGCCATCGTTCCGATGGTATGCAAATCACCAATGGAAGGATCTTCAATCTTGGCATCCTTTTGCGAAACAACACCTATCGTTTTAGTGGATTTGTATGCGTCTTTAATCAGCTTGATTGATTTATCTCTACCTAACGTGATGGGAAACACCACCCCAGGAAAAAGAACCGTATTTCTCAACGGTAGAACCGGTAGCTCATCAGGGAATTCTTGTTTATTTATCTCGTTCTCCTCATCCTGGGTCATTAGCGTAACGAATCCAGGGTTGTCTATATCGTCGTCATTTTCCAAGTGGAAATAACCGTTCGTTTTGTCAAACATTGTCAATGTGTCAGATTAAATCTTATTCTAATTGGTAATACCAATTGACAATTGTCGTGCCAACCTATTGGAACAGTTTTCCTTTTGTAGCAAACCAGCGAAACAAAACAAAACTCCCTACAGCTGTCACACCGTAAAGTAGTGCTGAGTCCCACTCTTGAAAGATTACTTTGCCACTGCAAAACAGCAAACTATACACCATTATAATACCAGTTAACCACGCACCCGATAACCACCGCATAGGCTTGTTGTCTGGAGTGCCAAAATCCCCCCAAACCCCTGTGGGCTTCACCTTGTCATAAAATGCTTGGAGTTTTATCGTATCGGTTGGTTTAGTCAAGTAAGTAACAATTAACCACGCCACAGTAGTAATACCTACCGAAAATAAAACCCCGTTGGCAAAATCGTAGTACCAAATATCTTGAGTCAACTCATCAAGTGTTTTTACCGTGGTTGTAATTTGACTCTCGAAAACGAAACGCTTAAATTGAATATACCCGTAAGCCACAAAGGGTGCTATTGTGGCAGTAATTTCGCTCCACACGTTAATTCTATGCCAAAACCATCGCAAAATGAGGACAAGGCCGAGTCCACTTCCACATTGGAAAATAAACTCCCAAACACTAGTAATTGTTGTAATTTGGGTGGTAACCAGCAATCCAAAAGCCATAATGAAAAAGGTGGCAATGCGACTCGCTTTAACAAGTTTTTTATTGTAAGACGGTTCGTCTTCACTAGTCTGTTTCTTCTTATCAAGCGGCACATAGAGGTCATTGATTAAATAACTAGCTCCCCAGTTCAATTGCGTAGATATGGTGCTCATATAAGCTCCCAAGAAGGCCACAAGCAACATCCCGCGCAATCCTGTCGGAAGAAAGTCTTTCATGGCCATTACATATCCCAGTTTCTGATCTGCTGGGCTTAAATCTGGGTAAAGGACTAAAGCGGCCAATGCTACAATAATCCAAGGCCAAGGTCTTAAACAGAAATGAGCAATTTGAAAGAACAGTGTTGCAAAAACCGAATTCTTCTCATCCTTTGCAGCCATTATACGTTGTGCTACATAGCCTCCGCCGCCGGGTTCTGCGCCAGGATACCAGCTACTCCACCATAACACGCCGACGTAAGTTAAAAATGTAGTTAGCGTAAGCGTGAGTTGCTTACCTGCATTCATAACACCTCCTACCCCATCAGCACCATCGCCAATCGAAGGAAATAACTTAAATGCCGAAGGCGGCAATTTCTCTTTTAGACCAGCTATGCCGCCGACCTTCTCGCTTTGTAAAACCAAAACGGCAAGAATTATACAGCCGACAATGGCAATGATAAATTGAACTGCATCTGTTACCGCTATGCCTTTTAACCCTGAAATTGACGAGTAAGCAAAAACAAATACCATGGCCGCCGCAGTGATGAGATATAGGTTTGTTCCTTCAACGCCAAAAAATACTTGAATGAGTGCCATAAAGGCTAAATTCACCCATGCGATAATCATGGCATTGATAAACAACCCAAGGTATACCGCTTTAAAGCTTCTTAAAAACTTAGCCGCTTTACCACTGTATCGGATATTAATAAATTCTACTTCGGTAAGAACACCGGACCTTCTCCATAGTCTGGTAAAAAAGATAGTCGTTAACAGACCTCCAGACAATGCATTCCACCACAGCCAGTTTTTCGCTACACCACCCTGTGCCACAAGTTCGGTAACTGCCAAAGGCGTATCGGCGGCAAAAGTTGTGGCCACCATGCTTAAACCAGCTAAATACCAAGGCAAGTTTCTTCCCCCAAGAAAAAACCCAGTTAACCCAGATTCGCCAAGTTGCTTGTAACGAAAACTAATACCTATTGAGAGGGCAAAAAAGGCGCCAATAATGAGCCAATCAATCCAACTTAAAACCATGATGCTTGTAATAATAAGGTAAGTTTGAGCAATTACTTATTTTTTTCTTGAGTGAAATGTATCTTTGCCCAAAACTTATAGACAATAGATAATGAAAAACGTAAAATTCAAACTGTTAATTGGACTTTTGGCAGTTAGTGCATTGACTTTCAACTCATGTACTACAGACGAACCTGAAGCGACAAAACCTAAATTAAACTTTCTTGCTGGTGCAGGATATACATCAACAGATGGTGACATTGTATCTGGTTCAGATTTTACAGTTGGTTTGAGTGCCTCTCATGATTCAAAAATCGAGACATTGGTAATCACTGTTAGTTATGACGGAGGAACACAAGTTGCTCCTTTAAACTGTACTTTATGTGATACGACAATCAACGAAAATTCGTTTACAATCGATTTCACAAATGCAGTTGAGAACAAGCCTGGTACAGAAACTTGGTTTTTTACAATTGCAGACAAGGATGGTAACTCTACAACAGAATCAATCACATTTAACAGAACTGCAGTACCTAAGGCCATTAGAAAGATCGACATCGTTTTAGGAAATCAAAATTCTTCTAACGTTGGGTCGACTTTAAATATGTCGGACATGTCAGTTAATTTATTGGCTGGCGCAAGAAGCGCATCTGAGAATATGGATTTAATTTATATCGTTGACGGATCTGGTTCATCTTACTTTGGTTCTCCAAGTTCTGACGATGTCAACACATTCTTAAAGACTTCTGATTGGACAACTAGAAATGCTACAAAACTCCGTCAAACAAACATTACCGTAGGGCAATTCAGTTCAATGAGTGACTCTAAAGAGTTATTGGCTGAGTTTACTAGCAGTGCGGCTACAACGCAATACACAGAAATCAAATCTGGTGATGTATTATTCGTAAGCCCTGTTAGTGCTTCTGGTAAATTTGCTTTAGTTAAAGTAAGCTCAATTGGAGTTGACAATACAATTTCTTTTGAAATCTTAGTTGAAGACGATTAGAAAATAGTTAATAAAATTGAAAAGACCGATGATTGCTCATCGGTCTTTTTTTTGCTTATTTGTACAGTGAGTGACGAAATAAAAAGAATAGGGGTATTCACTTCTGGTGGAGACGCTCCAGGAATGAATGCGGCTATAAGAGCGGTTGTTCGAACAGCTGCTTATAGCCACATAGATGTGTATGGTATTCGACGTGGGTATCAAGGGATGATTGACAATGACTTTGTCGAGTTAAAATCTAGATCGGTAGCGAATATTATTCAATTGGGTGGCACCGTTTTAAAAACAGCGAGATGTGATGATTTTCGCACGCCTGAAGGTCGTGCATTGGCTGCCAAAAACTTAAAAACTCAGCAGATTGATGCACTGGTTTGTATTGGTGGGAATGGCTCTTACACCGGAGCAATGAAACTATATGAAGAACATCGTATACCAACAATAGGCCTCCCTGGCACTATTGATAATGACTTATACGGAACCGATTTTACTATTGGTTACGACACCGCAATAAACACGGCTTGTGACGCCATCGATAAAATTCGTGACACAGCAGGGTCGCACAATCGCGTGTTTTTGGTAGAAGTAATGGGAAGAGACGCAGGATTTATTGCACTTGCCGTTGGAATTTCGGGAGGCGCCGAGGCTATTTTTATCCCAGAACAAAAGGGTGAAATGTCACAGCTTATGGATCACTTTAAAGACACTTCAAGAAGAACAAAATCGTTTTCGATAGTGGTGGTTGCTGAAGGGGACAGACAAGGCGGAGCCTTAGCCATTCAAGACAGGCTAGAAACTGAATTTGACGACATTGATGTACGCACAACTATACTAGGACATATACAACGAGGTGGTAGCCCAACCGCAAGAGATAGAGTATTGGCCAGTCAACTGGGCTATGAAGCCGTAGAAGCTTTGAGAAAAGGCGAAGTTTCTAAGGCTGTTGGTATTGTTGGTGGGGAAGTAATTTTGACTGACTTTGAAGTGGCTATTGGAAAATCAAAACAGGTTAACCCTGATTTAATTAGAATGGCCGAGATCTTAGCCAATTAATTGAGCAGCGGTGATGCCTGTAGCTGCATTGGTTAGAATAATTTTATCCGCTTGAACAACATCTTCTAGTGTTATTGAAGTAAACTCAACCCCTAACGTTTTGGTGATGTAACCTTGATATACACCCTGAACTGGGCCATGTTCTGCGGAAACACCATACCATTTACCTGCTTTTTTTATTAGAATATTACTAGAAAGCGCTTCACAAATTAACCCCTTGTCGTTAAACAATATTATGTCGTCAATCCCAGGTTGATTCTTAAGATACAATCCCGCTTTAACCAATAACAATGCTGAGGTGGTTTTAAATGTAGATAAAGCATTTGACGATTTGGTCAATTCTTTGTAGAAGCCAATGGATATGGGTTGTAGTGATGCTATCGCCGGCTCTATTTGATTCAGGTCTACTACAAATGCGCTTGGTTTATCGGGCAAAGATCTATAGCTGTACACCATACCTACTTCAGAAGAATTCGGGATATACGTACCTCCTCCCTCTCGAAAAAAGTCTAGCCTAACGATGTCACTCCCGTCTGGTTGGTTTTGAAGAATCTCTGCTTTCAAGCTTTCTACAGTCGAAGTATCGGGCCAAGTGAATTCGAGAAAATCTCCAGCCCTTTTGGCGCGCTCAATATGAAGAGACCATAGCGGTATATCGTTGTTATCGATACGCATGGTTTCAAAAAAACCATCTCCGTACAAAAAGCCGCGATTAGATGTATTAAAGTTAGCCATAGAAGATGCCTGCAACTGCTGCTGTCATTAGGCAGGCTAATGTACCACCCAATAAAGCCCGCATACCTAGTTTTGCCAAGGTTGGGCGTTGATTTGGGGCGATGGTACCAATTCCACCAATTTGAATACCTATAGAAGCAAAATTTGAAAACCCACAAAGTGCGTAGGTCATGATGACCACTGTTCTATTGTTGGCTATTAAACCATTGGATTGCATATTCCCCAAAGAGATATACGCAATGAATTCGTTAATCACTGTTTTTTCTCCTAGCAACTGACCCGCGAGTAGTGTATCATTCCATGGGATTCCAATTACCCAAGCCACGGGTGCAAATACATACCCTAATATCATCTGCAATTTAAACTCTGTATATGTGCCGTCACTAACAGCTTTTACCCACTCATTTAACCCCGTATGATGACCAATAACATTCGCCAGCAAATAATTAATCATTGCGATGAATGCCAAAAAGACAAGGATCATTCCTCCAACGTTAACGGCTAGCTTGATACCCTCAGTTGTTCCGTTAGAAATTGCCTCCAATGGCCCACTCCCAATTTTGGTTTTGTCTATGTTTAGGTTCTTATCAACGTTTTCCTTTTCTGGAAGTAACATTTTACTGAATACGATTGCTGCTGGCGCACTCAATACTGACGCCGTTAACAAGTGTTTAGCAAACATCTGCTGCATTTCAATACTATCACCTCCAAGCAAACCAATAAAGGCGGCAAATACCCCACCCGCAATCGTTGCCATACCTCCAGTCATAAGACAAAGTATCTCAGACTTAGTCATGCTTTTAATATAAGGCTTAACAACAAGGGGAGCTTCGGTTTGACCAACAAATACGTTGGCTGCGGCTGCAAGACTTTCTGCTCCACTTAAACGCATGGTCTTGCTCAATATCCAGGCAAAACCGTAAACTATTTTTTGTAGGACCCCTAAATAGTACAATAAAGACGTAAGCGCAGAAAAGAAAACAATGGTTGGCAAAACTTTAAAAGCAAAAACATATCCGATGGTATGTGTTACCTGGGTTGGATTGCCGTTTACATTTTCCATTGAAAATAATTGCGCAACATCAGGCCATTTCCCGAAAATGAACTGAGCCCCTTCATCGGTAAACGACAACAATTTGGTAAAGGATGCAGCTAATATTTCAAATACTTTATCAAAACCAGGTACTTTAAAAATTAGGAGTGCTAAAATCAATTGCATACCAACGCCAGACAAAACCAAACGCCAGTTGATTGATTTTCTATGACTACTTGAAATAAACGCAATGGCCAATAGTACGATAAGGCCAAATAATCCTTTTAGTATGTACATCGGGCAAAGGTGCAAAAAAATGGAATACGTGAAACCTCAAAATCACAAGAATATTGTCTCTTTTTGATACTATTTATACTTTTTGGGAAAATATCCAATATATGTAACAGTGTGCCAAAACGAAATATAAAACACCAATACATTGATTATAAGTCTTTTAACTCAAAGGTAATTCCGACATCCTGGTTGTGGCACAAGTATTGGAATATACATATCACATCGAATGATCGATAAAGACTTTTGATAAATACTATACTACACTACTTATTACTTACTACTTAAAGTTATTAATTACTGATCTACTACTAAACAAAAACGACAAGCGTTTTAAATTAATTTAACTTTATTATTAACCATCGCTCAACTCGAGCAGAAAAGCCACCTCACCAGGTGGCTTTTTCATTTCATGACATTTTTGTTGAATTCGAGACTAATTATACTTTTGATAATTAAATCCCATTATGAATCATATTCCTATTGTTGGCATACCATTGCAAATAACAAAACAACATTTTAAGTCATTGATTAACAATATTTTAACATACTTTTTACACCATTTGCATATTCGTTTGCACACGCATTGCAATATGTAAATCGTTCAACACGAACAAAGAAATTAAAACATTTGATAAATACTACACTACACTACTTATTACTTACTACTTGAAAATTATTTAAAATTCTGTTTTTACTATTTGTACTACTATTAGCTTAAGCCCGTAAGGGACAAGTAAAACTAACCACTAAGTACTACCATGCTCTAATTAAGAGCTTAAAGGCCGCTTTAACTAAGCGGCCTTTTCTTTTATGTCAAATCCGAAAAGAATATCTTTGCCACTCGCTTTTGTAATTATGGAAAATCAGTCTCCCTACATACCCAAAAATAAAGTTCGGATTGTTACTGCAGCATCACTATTTGATGGACATGACGCAGCAATCAACGTTATGCGACGCATCATACAATCAACGGGTTGCGAAGTCATACACTTAGGGCACGACAGAAGCGCCGAAGAAGTAGTGAATACCGCAATACAGGAAGATGCAAACGCTATTGCAATGACCAGCTACCAAGGTGGTCATAATGAATACTTTAAGTATATGTACGACCTACTTAAAGAAAAAGGTGCGAGCCACATCAAATTGTTTGGCGGCGGCGGGGGTACAATTCTTCCCTCAGAAATTGCAGACCTACAAGCGTATGGAATAACTAAGATCTATCATCCAGACGATGGAAGATCAATGGGTCTTCAAGGAATGATTAATGATTTAGTTGAACAATCTGATTACCCAACGGGTTATGGCCTAAATGGAGAAGTAGAATCATTCCGTAAGCAGAATAAAATGTCTATTGCACGTGTCATTTCTGCGGCAGAGAACTTCCCTGAAGAAAATAAAGACTTACTTGAATCGATAAAGTCTGAGGCTCAATCGATTACGACTCCCGTATTGGGAATAACAGGAACAGGCGGTGCAGGAAAGAGTAGTTTGGTTGATGAATTGGTGCGTAGATTTCTAAACGACTTCTCAGACAAATCAATTGCCATTATCTCTGTAGACCCAAGTAAAAGAAAGACTGGAGGTGCTTTGCTTGGAGATAGAATTCGCATGAACAGCATACGTAATGAACGTGTATACATGCGTTCTTTAGCAACCCGTCAAGCCAATTTAGCTTTATCGGCTCACATTGATACAGCGAAAGACATACTTAAGGTTGCTGGTTATGACTTAATCATCCTAGAAACCTCTGGGATTGGCCAAAGCGATACAGAAATAACCGACCATAGTGACGTTAGCTTGTATGTGATGACACCTGAATACGGTGCCGCAACACAACTAGAAAAAATCGACATGCTCGATTTTGCCGATGTTATTGCCATTAACAAATTTGACAAGCGTGGAGCACTAGATGCGCTCCGCGACGTAAAGAAGCAATTTCAACGCAATCATAAATTATTCGAAGCGAATGTGGACGATATGCCGGTTTATGGCACGATTGCCAGTCAGTTTAACGACCCTGGTGTCAATGCCCTATATGGCACATTGATTGACACAATAAATTCTAACACAAAATCGACGTTTACTTCTTCATATGGAGAAGAGGTGTCAGAATCGGAAAAAATATACATCATACCGCCACAGCGCGTAAGATACCTGTCTGAGATTTCAGAGAACAACAGAGGCTACGACAAATGGGCTAAAACACAAGCCGGTATCGCACAGAAACTATTCGGCATTCGAAAAACAATCGAGACGATACGTGAGACAGCTGTTTCAGACGCTGACCGTATTATCAAAGATTTGGACGAAACCTACGCAAAGGTTTCATTAGATTTTGACCCTAAATTACAGGTATTGTTGGATGAATGGCCTAAAGTTAAAGAGGCCTACGCCAATGATATTTACTCCTACTTTGTTCGTAATAAAGAAATTAAAGTAGAGACAAAAACAACATCTCTATCTCACCAAAAAATCAGCAAGGTATCGTTGCCTAAATATGAAGCTTGGGGAGACGTTTTACAATGGAATTTACAGGAAAACGTACCAGGCAAGTTCCCGTACACAGCAGGCATTTATCCTTTTAAGAGACAAGGTGAAGACCCAACACGGATGTTCGCCGGAGAAGGTGGACCCGAAAGAACCAACAAGCGTTTTCATTACCTAAGTAGCGACATGCCAGCCAAACGATTGAGCACCGCATTTGACTCAGTTACTTTATACGGTAATGATCCAGACTACAGGCCTGACATCTATGGCAAAATAGGTAACGCTGGCGTTAGCATTTGCTGTTTGGATGACGCCAAAAAGCTATACTCAGGCTTTAATTTGGCACATCAAATGACGTCGGTTTCTATGACCATAAACGGCCCGGCTCCCATGTTATTGGGATATTTCATGAACGCTGCCATTGACCAGCAATGTGAACTGTACATAAAGGAAAATAACCTTGAAGCAGACGTTAAAACAAAAATTTCGGACTACTTTAAAGTCAAGGGTACAGCTCAACCGACATACAATGGTGAGCTACCTGAAGGTAATGATGGTCTTGGCTTAATGCTATTAGGCCTAACGGGCGACAAGGTATTGCCAGCAGACATATATAATGAATTAAAAAACAAGACTTTAAGTCAGGTTCGTGGTACTGTTCAAGCAGACATATTAAAAGAAGATCAAGCACAAAATACGTGCATCTTCTCTACTGAATTTGCATTGCGCTTAATGGGTGATGTACAAGAATATTTCATCCAGAGCAAGGTTAGAAACTTTTATTCAGTTTCGATATCAGGATACCACATCGCTGAAGCTGGCGCGAATCCGATTTCCCAACTTGCATTCACACTTGCCAACGGATTCACTTACGTAGAATATTACTTGAGTCGTGGCATGGATATAAACGACTTTGGTCCAAACTTGTCGTTCTTCTTTTCGAACGGTATTGACCCAGAATATGCCGTGATTGGACGTGTGGCAAGACGCATATGGGCAAAAGCCATGAAACTCAAATATGGTGCTGACGAACGAAGTCAAATGTTGAAGTATCATATTCAAACAAGTGGTCGCAGTTTGCACGCACAAGAAATAGATTTTAACGACATACGCACCACACTACAAGCACTTTACGCCATTTACGACAACTGCAACAGCCTGCATACCAATGCCTATGATGAGGCTATTACTACGCCAACCGAAGAAAGTGTAAGAAGGGCTGTCGCCATTCAGTTAATTATAAACCGTGAACTTGGTTTAGCGAAAAACGAAAACCCATTACAAGGTTCTTTTATCATTGAAGAATTGACCGACTTGGTAGAGGAAGCTGTTTTGACTGAATTTGACAAAATAACAGACAGAGGTGGTGTACTTGGTGCCATGGAAACCATGTACCAACGTTCTAAAATTCAAGAAGAAAGCCTGTATTATGAAACCCTAAAACACACAGGAGAATTCCCGATCATTGGTGTAAATACATTCCTAAGCAGCAAAGGTTCGCCTACCATCTTACCCAAAGAAGTTATTCGCGCAACAACAGAAGAAAAGGAATTACAGATAGACACCTTGACGTCACTACATAAGAGAAACGAAGGTGAATCAAAAGACCTACTAAAAAACTTACAACAAAGTGCTTTACGAAACGAAAACGTGTTTGACAAGCTCATGGAAGTATGTAAATATTGCTCGTTAGGAGAAATTACCGAAGCGCTGTTTGAAGTTGGTGGGCAATACAGAAGAAATATGTAACCCAACCTTGTTAAGCCGTTACTCTATATGTGAGGAGTAGAAATATGTTACTTCTGTAACAGAAATTCGCGGTGGCTTTCCTTCTAAGGTAGTATAGGTTACCGGCGAAAGTTCTTTATCAATTCTGCCGTTTGCTTGATCGCGGATGAATGTGGTTGTCGATTTAATACCAGAAACCGGATCATATTTTGTATTCATCAGCTCATACCCACTTCTATCATAACGGTGATCTTGCAACAACACCCACTCGCCTTTGTAAAACACCTTACTGGCTTTTATTTGCCACTTAATGTCGTACCGACTAATGCGCATTAAGGTTACACTATCGCCTTTATACAAGTGATACCTCATTTCATATTCATCCCCAATGTCGGATACATCGATGGATGAATACACAGAATCAGTTCCATACAAAACAAGTCTACCATCCCTTACCCAAAGCAAAGTGGGATCCTTATCAACCATGAGTTTAGCCTGCTCATCGAGCATTGGTCCTACCATTTTATACCTAACCATATCGCTGATTACTGTATCAAAAATGATGGTTGGCATAAACGTATATCTCTGAAAATCAGGTTGATCAAAAAAAGACCAGCCTTGTTCAATACGTTGAATGGTCCCGCTTTCTCCATAAATCCAATGATGCACGAATAGGCTGTCCCATCCTGTTTTATTTTTAAAAGAATCAATTTTTGATGTTAACCTAAAAAGAGAGTCATACGTATAAACGGATAATTTTTTCTCTCCTGTTTCATTTGTTTCTACGACAGAATCTAAGACCGCCCTTTCGTTGTAAAAATGCTGAGTAACATGGGCTATATCGCGACCTATTTTAATGGTTTTTTTGAGGTATTTAATGTCGTTGTTTTTGATGTACTGATGTGTAGGTTGATCTACGAGACGACAGTCTTCATAAAATGGATTCTCGTAAGTAAATACAATCTCGTCTTGACAAAATGCAGCAGAAAATGGACCCAGAATTAGAAAAATAAAAACGATTGATTGCCTGAACTGCATATTCAAAGATAACGCCCAAATGCAGTTTTCATTATGGGTTTTCATTCCTTCTACTATTTTTGTCCAACATGATTAAGTACAACCCCAAAATTTGGTTCAGGCACATTTTTAAATTTACGAAAGGCGATACGCTACGCGTTTTGCTGCCTGAGATGATCATTCTCTCTTTATTCGTTTTTGGCTTAACCTATGTCGAGCTCAAATACATGGAAGACCTCCATATTTTTAAGGATGCCATTGCCGTATACTCACTCATTGGATTTGTACTTTCTCTTTTGTTGGTTTTTAGAACCAACACGGCCTACGACCGCTGGTGGGAAGGACGCAAAAAATGGGGTGAACTGGTAAATGACACACGCAGTTTAGCCTTGAAGGTATCTGTATCACGAGGCAATGAAGAAGACAGGGCATTCTTCAAACAGGCTATTGTAGACTACGTATATACACTAAAATGGCACCTACGAAAACAACAGGACGAGTTGCCTCACAGTATGAATGATGTAGAACTTAAGCGGTTCAATGATTCTTCACACAAGCCTAGCCACGTTGCTCAAAAGATGTACGGCCGGCTTCAAAAGATGTTAAAAGAGAACAGCATCTCCGACAACGATTACCTAACCTTGGATACCAACCTCAACAACTTTTCGAATATTACTGGGGCTTGCGAGCGCATACTTAACACACCGATGCCCTATTCCTACAGCATCTTTTTGAAGAAGTTTATATTTATATATGTAGTTACGCTTCCGATTGGATTCGTTTCCACTTTCCAATATGGCACCATACTGATTTCTGTTTTTATCTTTTATGTACTGGTAAGCATGGAACTTTTGGCAGAAGAAATTGAAGACCCTTTTGGCAAAGATGATAATGATTTACCGTTGGATGAATTATGTGGCAAAATCAAAGCAAATGTGGAAGACATACTTGAATGAACAATTGATGATTAATAATTATTAATTGAAAGTTAAGAATTGATAATTGACATTTAATCTGCGGAACCACATTAGATTTTGACATGCTTTCTCCTATTGACTCGCCCCTAATTCCTAGAAATAAATGCTCTTTAAAGGCACCATTCAACCTTGTTAATTATTAATCGTTAATTATTAATTGGCTTTACATTTGCCAAACACTTTTTCAAAGAAATATGATCTGGGAAACCGTTAAAGAATACGAAGACATCACCTACAAAAAATGTGATGGAGTAGCACGAATTGCTTTTAACCGTCCGGATGTGCGTAATGCCTTCCGACCAAAAACGACAAGTGAGCTGCTAGATGCATTTCACGATGCACAAGAAGACACAAGCATAGGTGTTGTTTTGCTTTCGGCAGAAGGCCCAAGCACCAAAGATGGGGTTTACTCGTTTTGCAGTGGTGGCGACCAAAAAGCCCGTGGACACCAGGGTTATGTTGGAGACGACAATTACCACCGACTAAATATTTTAGACGTTCAACGACTCATACGTTTTATGCCAAAGGTTGTAATCGCTGTAGTGCCAGGATGGGCTGTAGGTGGAGGACATAGTTTACATGTGGTATGTGACATGACCTTAGCCAGCAAGGAACACGCTATTTTTAAACAAACGGATGCCGACGTCACAAGTTTTGATGGTGGATACGGCTCTGCTTACTTGGCTAAAATGGTTGGTCAAAAGAAAGCACGTGAAATATTCTTTTTGGGCAGAAACTACAATGCCCAAGAAGCATACGAAATGGGAATGGTAAATGCCGTTGTGCCCCACAAAGAATTGGAAGACACTGCCTATCAATGGGCGCAAGAAGTGTTGGCCAAATCACCAACAAGTATCAAAATGTTAAAGTTTGCCATGAACCTGACTGACGATGGTATGGTTGGGCAGCAGGTTTTTGCAGGAGAGGCAACGCGACTAGCCTATATGACTGATGAAGCGAAAGAAGGCCGTAACGCATTTCTTGAGAAACGAAAACCAGACTTCGGTAAAGACAAGTGGATACCTTGATGATTTTGAATGTCTGATTGTTTGCATGAAACAATTGACATTCGTCCTATTGGTTACCGCTTTGTTAAGCGAGTACTTTCAAAGCATTAGGTAAAACTTCTACCGACACTTGATCCACTTTTTCGCTTGGCTCTCCATCTAAATGCGTGTAAATCATTCGATTAAGCCGAATTGATGCTTTTCTTATTTGACGCCTAGTTATCAGAACGTTATCCCACTTCATAAACAAACAAAGAGCTAAATAAGGCGCTTGATAGACTTTGGGCTTTTGCAAAAAAACCAAATCCAATATGCCGTCTGAGAATGACGCTTTTGGCGCTACATAGAAATTATTCCCCCATTGCCGTCCATTGGCAATACTTAACAAAAAGCCGTCAGATTCAAAAGACCCTTCTTCCGTTTTTACCTCAAAATGCAAGTTTTCTGCGCCACCAAAATCTTTCATTATAGATCGGGCGTACGACTTCAACCCACGTTTACTGAGCTGAGCAAAAGAATGACTCACTTTGGCATCAAAGCCCCAGCCTGCCACGTTTACGAATACTTTCCCATTCATTTTGCCAACATCTATCGCGTGCTCCGTTGCCGTATTGAGTTGACGCAAAGCTGTCTCTATCTTTGTCGAAATTTTGAATTCTCTTGCAAATCCATTTCCACTCCCCTGTGGAATTATTGCCATTTTAACTCCGGAATCTATAAGACAAGAAGCAACGGCATTAATGGTTCCATCTCCACCTATCGCCACAACGGCATAGCCATTATTATCTTTAAAGACTTGAATGGCATTGGGTAAATCGTCAATAATCTCCCAGGTATATACTTCATGCGAATAGATGGCATGGTTAAGATATTTTTTGATTAGCGCTGGAACACGCTGTTTAGATTTACCACCAGAAATTGGATTAACAACAAACAGAAGAGGTTTCTTGCCTGCCATTACTTAGTGAGTTAGGGCATACTGCACCAAGTTGGCACCCATTTTCAACGCTTTTTGACGCGTTTCTTCCGAATCGTTGTATACACCCGCGTCTTCCCAACCATTTCCCAAATCACATTCTACATCGAAAAAACATACCAGTCTTCCTTTGTACAATAATCCATACCCTTTGGGTGATTCCCCATCATGTTCGTGGATTTTAGGTAAGCCATTAGGGAACTCGTATTTCTTTTTATAAATGTCGTGGGTAAAAGGAAGTTCCACAAAATCGAGTTCAGGAAAAACCTTCTTCATTTGTGGTCTGATGTACTTCTCTAATCCATAATTATCGTCGATATGTAAAAATCCTCCAGCCTCAAGATAACTGCGCAAATTATCAACGTCTTTATCTGAGAAAACCACGTTACCATGGCCTGTCAGGTATATAAATGGATAGTTGTAAATATCTGTACTCGACAGTTCAACCACTTGGTCTTGTGGGTCGATGTTAGTGGCTAAATAGTTGTTGCAAAATTGAATAAGGTTGGGCAACGCAGTCCGATTCGCATACCAGTCTCCCCCACCACTATATTTTACCTTAGCAATTTGAAATGAATGTCGTTTGGTAAATGAGCTACTCCCAAACAAAATCAAACATCCAACAATGAAAATTCTATATTTCATACAACTATAGGGTAACGTAAAAGTGGTTGAATAAAGTACCTGCAACAACAGCAGCTGTTTCAGTCCTATATCTTGGCAAACCTAAGGATAATGGGACAAAATTTGCTGCTTCTGCGGCACTAACTTCTGATTCGGAAAAATCTCCTTCCGGGCCTATACAAATGGTCACAGAAGGATGAGTGGCTTTGGCATCTAATATCGTCTTCGATTTATCGAAGCAGTGTGCTATAAATTTCTGACTTGATTGGTCAGTTTCTAAAAAGTCTTTAAACTTTACTTCAGTTTCTATTTTTGGCAACCAAAGGTTTCCAGACTGCTTCATAGCCGAAACGGCTTTTTTCCAAAGTCGTTTTTCGTTGAGTCTAGAACGTTCTCCTTTTTCAGTTTTGATAAACACAATGTGCGATACACCAATTTCTACTAGCTTCTCTACCATCCATTCCATACGATCAGCACTTTTGGTAGGACTAACAGCCAAGGTAAGTGCCATTTTCGCTGAGGATTCCTCTTCCTCCACTTCAATTACCTCGGCAACAACATGCTTTTTAGCTTCGGTGATACGACACTTCAACTTTTTACCAACGCCATCAAACACAAGTATTTCGTCACCCACAGATAGGCGCATTACTATAGTGCAATGGCGACTCTCCTCTTCGCTAAGCTCTACGACTGCATTCGTGATATTTTGACTATAGAAATGGTGCATAGGTGTTTAAACCAAGTTAGTGTCAGATATGGCCTTCATTCCGTCAAACGACTTGGGTTTAACCGATTTCACCCAAAACAGACTTATGAAACCAAGTATAAATATGGTACCTAAAATAATTATTGCGTTACGCATACCTCCTAAGTGGCCGTTTGCAAAACCAAATAGAAAAGGCCCAATGATTAAGCCTATCTTTTCTAATACATCGTAAAAACTGAAGTATGAAGCATGGTCTGTTGTTTCAGGTAGCATCTTTGAATATGTAGATCTACTCATTGATTGTATTCCGCCCATTACAAATCCTACTCCAGCAGCTAGCACATAAAACTGACCCGGTTCAGTTATGAAGTAGGCCCTCACGCAAATTAGGAACCAAAACACTACGGATATCTTAATTACAGCGATGTTTCCAATTTTCTTAGACAATCGCGACATGACGAGTGCTCCCAGAACCGCAACAAGTTGAATCAGAATAATACTCACGATCAAACCTGTTTTATCAGGTTCTCCAGTCGCCTCATCAATTGGCCAATTGATCTCTGTGTCGGCAAAGACCACGGCTAAGAGCATGATGGTTTGAACCCCCATGTTGTAGATGAAAAACGAAAATAAGAATCGTTTTAATTGAGGCTGTTCTGTCAATTGGTTCCACACCTTTTGTAACTCTCGGAAACCTTTGTAGATATACCCTTTTTCTTTGTCTGGCTTTTTGTCGTATACGTTATTTGGTAATCTCAGGTAGGTGAATTGTGCAAAACCAGCCCACCACAAACCAACAGCAATAAAGCCTAATCGGGTAACGCGACCACCATCTTCAGGGAATATCTTGAGTGCTACAATGATGGATATGAGCAACAGAATACTTCCGACATATCCTAACGAAAACCCTTTCGCACTAATTCTATCGTGCTGATCTGGTGTAGCGATTTCGGGTAAATAAGAATTATAAAACACCAAGCTTCCCCAGAAACCGATGCTGGCAAAGAACGGAGATAACATACTTATTTCAAGGTGGTTAACGTCGAAAAAGAACATGGAAATACACGACAATGCTCCCAAATAGCAGAAGAACTGCATAAACCTTTTCTTATTCCCCAAGTAATCGGCAATACCACTTAGCAGCGGGACAAGAAACGAAACGACAATGAACGAAACTGAAAAAACGTATGAGTACAGCTCAACGTTATTAAATTCTCTTCCAAAAAACTCGACTGTATTAGCTGGTAAACCTGGCAATGACTCCGTTTGAGCCAAGAAGAACTTTGGAAATACAACGGAAGTAATGACTAAATTGTAGACCGAATTTGCCCAATCATAAAAAGTCCAACCATTTATAATTTTGGAATCGTTTTTAACTATCATCTAGGTCAAAGAAAGTCTTTGTACCCGAACTACGCAATTAATTTTTGAATAACAGAATTACTGAATAATAGAATAAATGAGTTGTACGACTTCGACTTATTCAAGTCTATTCTCTCTTATCTGTTTTCTATTTTCCTAGAAAACTAGGCCGCCTGTTGTTGAAACTTATTTAGTTTGGTTTCAGCATCCTTTAGCGACACCTTAATGACCTTGGTTGACTCATCCGAAGGTGACTCATACATGTAGTCTAGCAAAAGTGCTTCGCACATAGAACGCAGCCCTCTTGCACCCAACTTGTATTGCAATGCTTTGTCTACGATATAATCAAGCACGTCTTCACCCATTTCTAAGGTTTTACCTTCAAGCTCAAACAAACGTTGATACTGCTTCACCAACGCATTTTTAGGCTTTGTCAAAATCTGCAACAATGCATCTCTATCCAACGCCTCTAAATTGGTGAGTACCGGAAGTCTTCCAATAATTTCAGGAATTAAACCAAAACTTCGTAAATCAAAAGGTGACAAGAATTGTAATATATGATCACGATCGTTGGTAACCAACTGCTCCGATTTTTTCTTAAAGCCAACTTTAGAAGTAGCCACACGTCTTTGAATAATTGATTCAATACCCTCAAAAGCACCTCCACAGATAAACAAAATATTGCGTGTGTCTACGGCAATGTATTTTTGGTCTGGGTGTTTACGTCCACCTTGTGGCGGCACATTGGTTATGGTACCTTCCAACAACTTCAACAAACCTTGCTGAACGCCTTCACCACTTACATCACGTGTGATGCTTGGGTTATCACTTTTACGGGTGATTTTATCCATTTCATCGATATATACGATGCCACGCTCCGCAGCTTCCACATCATAATCTGAAGCTTGAAGAAGCCGTGTAATAATGCTCTCTACGTCTTCACCCACATAACCTGCTTCTGTTAGAACGGTTGCATCGGCAATACAAAAAGGAACCTTCAAAACTCGTGCTAAGGTTTTAGCAATCAATGTTTTACCAGTACCAGTTTGCCCAACCATCAAGATGTTCGACTTTTCGATGTCTACATCATCTTGATCGTTCTTTTTTGTTGCCATCAGTCTTTTGTAATGGTTATACACCGCTACAGACAACACTTTTTTTGCATCGTCTTGACCGATTACATACTCGTTAAGATGGGTGGTAATTTCTTTTGGTTTGAGAAGGTCAACTTTAAATCCGCTCTTCTCGCCAATCTTCTTTTTGTGAGATTCTTCCTCGCCTAAAATACGATGGCCTTGCTCGATGCACTCATTACAAATGTGTGCATCGATACCAGAAACCAAGAGGCCAACCTCTCCGCTTTTTCTACCACAAAACGAACAAATGATATCGTCTTTGCTCATTTTACTTATGATTTAGGTTTTGCGCGCATCAGTATGTCGTCAACCATACCATATTTCTTTGCTTCGTCGGAAGTCATCCAGTAATCTCTGTCAGAATCTGCAGATACTTTCTTGAACGTTTGACCACTGTGATGTGCAATGATGTCGTATAACTCTTTCTTCAGCTTCTTGATTTCATTCACTGTTATCTCCATATCAGTTGCCTGACCTTGTGCACCACCCAAAGGCTGGTGAATCATAGTACGTGAATGCTTCAGCGCTGTACGCTTACCTGTTGTGCCTGCACATAATAATACGGCAGCCATACTTGCAGCGATACCTGTACATATTGTCGCTACATCAGAATTGATGTACTGCATGGTATCATAAATACCTAAACCTGCGTATACAGAACCACCTGGGCTATTAATGTAAATCTGAATATCTCTGTTAGGATCTGTTGAATCTAAGAACAACAATTGACCCATAATGATATTGGCAACTTGATCGTTGATAGGAACACCTAAAAAGATGATGCGATCCATCATTAATCGAGAGAAGATATCCATTGAAGCAACATTTAGTTGTCGTTCTTCAATAATATTTGGGGTTAAACCAATTGGTTGCATGCTGCTTTCGATGTAGTGATCTACATGCATGCTATTCATCCCCATATGTTGTGTAGCGTATTTTTTAAACTCTTTACCGTAATCCATAGTATATAATTTTTACCAAAACAACGTATTTTTTTTCATTAAAGCACAGTGCGCTTATCTGAAAAAATAGACAATTGATGGTCAACTGAACAGTCTACAAAAAGGCGTTGTTTTAGATAAAAAACAAATGCCTAGTGATTATGTTCATGATTGTGTTTCTCAATCATTTTATAGAAAGCGTCTAACGCGATTTTTTTGTCTTTAACAGTGATCATCGTTTTTACGTGATCTGTAACTTTACGGTCGATAGCGATATCGCCAATCTTACGCATGTAGTTTTTATCTTCCTTGTTTTTCTCTTCGAAGTATCGAATAGTTTCCAAGTCAGGATTGTTCATACCATACTGACGTAACATTTGAGCCGTATAACCTACAGAAATTTGGTTAACGTCTTCTTGTGTTACTTCCAATTTAAACTCAGCAACTACCTTCTCCATGATTAACTGGCGACGTAATTGGTCTGACTCCTTACCGTACAATTCGTCAATGTTTTCCGTATTGTAATTGTCTGGATATGTTTTAACCAACCAACGCTTCAAGAATGCGTCTGGCAAGCTGATTGATTCATGTTTGTCAGAAATAAGATGTGACACAGAGTGATCCAACTGATTCTCTGCCTCAGATTTATAGTACTGTTCGATGTTTTCAGACAACTTGGCCTTAAACTCGTCTTCAGTTTTAACGGTGTCTTTACCTAAAACCTGATCGTATAGATCTTGACCTAAGGTCGCTTTTTCGAATCTTTTAACTTCAGTGATTTCTAACTTGAAGTCTTTATTTAAATCCTTTATGCCTTCTGCTGGAAGTTCAACCGTGCTGGCCAACACTTTTTCGTTATCGTTAAAGAATTTAAAAATGTCAACGTTAACAACATCACCTACTTTTTTACCAATAAGTGCCTTTTGCGTTGGCTTGTGTTTTACCATTTCTAATAAAACCGTAGATTCTTTTTCTGCTACTCCTCCCTCAAAAGATTCACCTTTTTTGTCGAGCTCAGTTAAAATACCTTTTACCGTATCTTGATCGCCTTCCGTTTTGTCGATTTCCAACATTTTACCAAAACGACGCAAGTTGTTGTCCACTTCCTTTTCTACTTCGTCTTCAGGAATAGTAATTTGGTAACGGCTTAACTTGTCTTTTGCGCTGATGTTTAAATCAAACTTCGGTGCTAAACCTAGGTCAAATTTAAAAGTAAAGTCACTAGGATTTTCGAAGTCCATATCGCTCTGGTCATCAGAAGCCAAAGGCTGACCTAACACGTCAATCTTATTATCCTCAAGATGTTTAAACAAAGACTCACTAGCCAGTTTGTTGATTTCGTCAACAAGCATAGATGGTCCAACCATTTTTTTGATTACGCCCATTGGTGCTTTACCAGGTCTAAAACCAGGAATGTTTGCACGGGTGCGATACTTCTTTAATTCTGCGTCTACTTTTGGTTGATAATCCGCTGGATTTAGCTCAATCGTTAGCAACGCATTCAAAGCGTCTTTTTCTTCAAATGTTACGTTCACGTCTTAATGAAATAGTTAAAGTTGAGTTGTGTTAAGAAAAAAAGTGCGGGTGAAAGGACTCGAACCTTCACGCGGTTAAGCACTAGATCCTAAGTCTAGCGTGTCTACCAATTTCACCACACCCGCAGTGTTATTTTTAAGGGTCGCAAAGGTAAAAATTTATTAGAAATATTTTAAATAAATATTTATTTTTTCTATAAGGGGTTGCCACCCCTTTAACCTTGGCTTTCCTGATTGTTATCGGGATGACTTAGTTTTTACTCGCTTAGGCTTATCAGCCTATAACCGATTTTCATTTTTGAGACCAAAAACTAAACAAAAAGTCTTCCCAAAAATATGACTCCCTTCGCTCCACCCATCGCCGCCCCCCATTTTTGGCAGGCCTCGCTCTTATTCAATGACAGATAAGCGGTTTAAATCACATTCCCACATCTCAACTCTCAATTGTCAATTATCAATTGACAACCCATAAACATAATAATGCTCCGACCTCAAAACCACCTTATACTGTAATTCACGTACGTTAGTTTGATGTTTATCAATAATCAAATACTCCGCTCCCAATTGATGCAATGAATCAACAAACTTGACATTCACCTCCGAGTTTCGTATGGCCCAACCCTTGCGGTGAGCGAAATACATGTTTTGTGGTGTTGTGCCCCCATTTATAATTACAAGATTATCGTTGGGTACAACATTTTCTAGTGTCGACTCAAGTTCGAGCTTATACAATTCTGAATCACGTAAGAAAAAATCATGCTGTTGGTTGGCTATACCTTCAATAACGACAACACCAAGTATAACGTAACCAATATTTTTTGGCAGCTCTGCTAAAAAACACGCTGCAACCAATGCCATAATAGGTGCGAACGGAACGATGTAATAACTATGTGTTGGAAACACACTGCCGGTTTTTAAAATAAAAAAAACAAAAACGACGCTTATTGAAACTAACGCCAATTGTAACAACCGATTGCGACCTTTGACTACATAGAACAAACCCAACAAAAAGCAACCAAACGCAACAAAGGAATTGAGTGACGAGAAATAAAACTTTTCAAATAGATTGGGCAACACCGTGCTGATTTCTTGGAAACCTTGGCGCAAGGTTTTGGGGAAAAACAATTGGTAATCGTAGGCAGCATACACGTGCGGCAACCAATAGAAGTACCATAGCCACACAAAGCATAAACCAATTAATCCAGCAAAAGCCACATGAAAGATTCGGGCACGTTTGACTGAAGTAATCCATGGCACAATTACCAAACCTGCACATAAACTGAGCGCCGGTATTTTGCTAAGCACGCCTAATGTGGTAAATACAAAAAACAGTACAAGCTGAAACCACTTACCCTCCTTGAGGTAAGCATGTCCCCCATACAATCCTACAAAAACGAGTGACACACTAAAGGTATCTGGCATGATTTTGCGGCTATAGGCAAACCAGAGCGATGTTAAGGTGATTAGCGTGGCATAAAAGGCAATATTTTTATTGAGCAGTTTGATGATCAGCTGATGGAAATAAAAGAGCCCAATGGTAGAAACGATTAGATTGACCCAACGGCCGGTCCAATGATTGAATCCAAACAACTTTGACACACCATAGATCAGGTAATTATATACCGGAAACTCTGACGTCATAATTCCTGACTTCTCCCCTGCTATATCAATCGTAGGGTAGCGGATGTCGGCTTTATCTTCATAAAAGTTACGTGCCACCATATTGGTGAGTGACTGTCGCCAGTTATGCCCAGATTCCAGCGGCGGGTTGGTGATACCTATCAACCGGACAACAAAGAACAACAACAGCCAAAAGCGGATGTCTTTAAAAAAGGGTTTTACGAACTGGTTGAAACTACCTTTCATGGGTAAGGACCAAACATAGGCATTTCCTAATTTTTAATGCTTAATGTTTAATTTTTAATTGCTTTTTACACTCTCCTAGGCTCGCCATATAGAGAAAGTATAATTTCATTTAGGGACAACATGTGTACACATTGAATTTACATCTTAGATGTGGGTTATTGGTTTAACCATAAAACTTTTGACGTTTATACCTCTTTAGTAAAATAGAGCTGGACAGGAATCACAATGAATAAAATTTTTCTTTTAGTATCTTGTGCAACAGAAAAACCAATTCATGATTAAAAAGAAATTCACCAAACTAATTGGCCTGTCATTTGAAGATTTTATATCATATCGAAAATCTGGTGTCATAATTGCCCAAGATGCAAGATTAATCCCGCTACTTAAGACTGGAGATGAGGCTGCATTAACCTCAATCTTTCTGAGTGCAGTACGATTAATAAAAGAATACAGGGATTCCATATTTAAAGAACTGAAAATTAGTCGCGGAGGCACTCCACATTTCTTTACAGAAGTTGTGTTTAAAGATGTTGATGAAAGATCGAGAATTGATGGATTGATTATAGTTGTTTCAAAAGGCGTTATAAAAGATGCAACAGTCTTTGAAATGAAAAACAAGAACAATAGCGTTGACAAAGACCAAGTTAATCAATACATAGGTCTTTGCAAAAAATTAGGAGTGAACTCTATGGCCACAGTGTCAAATGAATTTGTTTCTGACTCTAGTCAATCTCCGGTTAATGCAAAACCACCAAAGAATTTCTCCCTTTTTCACTTCTCGTGGACTTATTTAATGACCAAAGGTCAACTGCTGTTATTTAAGAATGAAGCGAATATTCAGGATGAAGACCAGGTCGAACTTATGCGCGAGGTCTTGCATTATTTTGACAACCCTGCTTCTGGCGTAAATGGTTATCATATGATGAAGCCAGGATGGAAAGAGACGATTGAAAAAATCAACAATCGCATTCCGTTAAAGGTTTCTGACACATGTGTTGAAGAAGCAGTTACAAGTTGGCATCAAGAGGAAAAAGACATGGGTCTACTTCTTAGTCGTAAACTTGGAGTTTTTGTAAAATCCACATCCAGATCTAAGGAAAGTATCAAAGAAGACATACGAAGAATAGTAAAGGATCAAGAATTACATGGAAATTTAAGTATTAAAAACTCTGTTTCCGACATTAAGCTACGCGTGGACTTTGAGGTAAAAACTGTATCTATGTTCGTTAAGGTAATGCCGCCATTAGATAAAGGAACAAAAGCGCGAATCACATGGATTGCAAAACAACTAGAGAGCGCTCAAAATAAAAATAATGATGCATTCTCAGCAATAGAGAATGACTTACTAATTGAAGCAAATGTCAAACATGCCAGAGAACATATCAGAGTTCCAATTTCCAATCTAGATACGTTACATGAAGATGTGAACGGACGAGAAATACAAGCTTTCAATATAGTTTTACTGTCCAAATTTGGCGCAGGATTTGGTAGCAATAAAAAGTTTATAGTGCTAATTGAAAAAATGATACTCGGTTACTATGCTGGCATTGTTCAATATTTGACTAACTGGAATCGCCCTGCTCCGAAATTATGAATCGAGTGAAACAGACAAAAGTTCCAGCAGCAAAACCATACCAGATATAAAGTTTCAAAACAGAATACTAAAGTATTTAAACAATGAAACTAATCACATGGAACTGTAATATGGCGTCTAGAAAAAAGGCTGAGTTTATTTTGGCCAAGAAGCCTGACATTCTTATCTTTCCTAAAAGTGAGCACCCTGACAAATTAAAGTTCAAAAAAGGCTAAAGTCCCAGACCACGCTATCTGGTATGGTAATAACCTTAACAAAGGATTGGGTGTTTTTTCTTATTCAAATTTTAACTGACGTGTATTCACATTACATTGTATCAATGACATTTCCATCAATCCCTTTTGACAAATAACAGGGAAAAGAATGGTCGATGGTCGAGTGATAATTGTCAATCTGTTTTAACTTTGGGTGATTGACAACCTACAGGTTTGTCAAGCTTATATTTTTATTATTGACAATACGGGCAATTCGCATTAATTGTGGTGTGCGTAGGTGAATTAACCGCAGAATATTGGAGATTTAAGCAAAGAAAAATTAATGCGTAACCCAAATGTACAAAACAACATTAGCCCTGTTTTCAATTCTAATTTCTCTGGCTCTATCATCATGCAAAAACAAAATTGAGTCCACCACACCAGAGATAAAAAACATAACCGAAAGCGTTTATTCGTCAGGTTATATTAAAAGTAAAAACCAATATGAGGTTTTTGGCAAGCCGAACAATATTGTTAAAGAAATTTTTGTAACAGAAGGCACTCCAGTCCAAAAAGGAAGTCCGATTTTTCAAATGGAAAACAACACACAACAGTTGTCTACCGAAAACGCTAGACTCGCTTCTATCGCTGCCGACTTCCGGATTAACAACAGCAAACTACGCGATGGCAAAAAGCGGTTGATTTAGCCCAAAAAAAACTGGTGAATGATTCCATGCAATATGAAAGGCAGCAAAAACTTTGGGATAAAAACATCGGCACTAAATTGGAGCTTGAGCGAAAAGAATTGGCTTACCAAAACTCCAAAGTTGATTTAGCCAGGGCCAGAACAAATTACGATGATCTTAAACGTCAGCTTAAATTGGCCTCAGATCAGAGTAAAAACAATTTGGAAATCGCCAAATTACTTGAGGATGACTACATCGTTAAAAGCGAAATTGATGGCGTTGTCTATCGGATAAACAAAGAATCAGGTGAGGTCATAAACACCCAAGAACCTGTTGTTATTATTGGTACTGAGGAATTCATTATTGAATTAAGTATTGATGAATTAGACATTGTTAAGGTCAAAAAAGGACAGCAGGTAGTCATACGCATGGACAGTTATAAAGCGGAAGTTTTTGAAGCTAAAATTATTGCAATCGACCCGATGATGAACAAACGGACGCGATCATTTCAAGCCGAGGCCATTTTCATTACGAAACCCAATGAACTTTTCCCTAATCTTACGGTAGAAGCAAGTATTTTAGTTAACACCAAAGACAGTGCTCTAACCATACCAAGGCAATACCTCATCAATGATTCGGCTGTGTTGCTAAAGGGAGGTGAGCTTCAAAAAGTTGAAACCGGATTAATGGATTACGATTTGGTTGAAATATTGAACGGAATAGACCAGACGACAAGCATCGAATTACCTCAAAAATGAGACTAAAACACCTATCTGATATTGCCCTAGCACTTATGCTTGCAAGGTGGAAGCAAACCCTTGTTGCAGCCATTGGTGTTACCTTTAGCATAGCACTTTTTGTGACCTTACTAGGCTTCATGGAAGGTTTAAACAAATTATTAGACGGCATTGTGTTAAACCGAACACCGCACATTCGGTTGTATAACGACATACAGCCTTCAAAGCTGCAACCCATAGATATCAGCAAAGAATTTAAGAATTACCACAATTTTATTAGCTCTGTAAAACCAGGCAAGAAAAGGAGGGAAATTTACAATGCCCAACCAATAATTAATAAACTTGAAAGAGACGACCGTATTTTAGGCTTGGCTCCAAAAATAACCGACCAGGTGTTTTACAACCTTGGCAATATTGACCTTAATGGCGTGATTAGTGGTTTAGAAGTTGAGCAAGAAGCCAAACTCTTTGCCTTCAGCGATTACATTATTGAAGGAAAATATCAAGACCTTCAAACCATTTCAAACAGCATAATCATTGGACAGGGCGTTGCTGAAGTCATCAATGCCAAGTTAGGCGATGTTGTAACCGTTACTGCGGCTGGAGGGGAACAGTTCCCTTTAAAGGTTATTGGTTTTTTCGAATCTGGAATCACGGAGATAGACAAAGTACAAAGCTTCGCCAGTTTGTCTACCACACGGAAATTACTTGGGGTGAGCAACAACTATATAAGCGACATTCAGATTAAACTAAAAGACCTCAACATCGCCCCTACACTAGCTATCGAATATGAAGATTTATTTAGCCTTGACGCGGAAGACATCCAAACGGCAAATGCTCAATTCGAAACTGGAAGTGGTGTACGTTCTATAATATCGTATGCCGTTGGCATAACCTTGTTGATTGTTTCAGGTTTTGGCATCTATAACATTCTCAACATGTTGATCTATGAAAAAATGGATACTATCGCCATTCTGAAAGCTACTGGTTTTGCAGGTAGCGACGTAAAGAAGATATTTATTTCCATATCTCTAAGTATTGGCGTTGCTGGTGCAATAGGTGGTATATTTTTTGGCTTATTAATGTCTCTCGGCATCGATGCTATTCCGTTCAGTGCACCTTCGTTACCAACCGTAGACACCTACCCTATTGACTACGGCATCCAATACTATTCTATTGCCGTCTTGTTTGCCATGCTCACTACGTATTTAGCAGGTTGGTTACCCGCAAAAAAAGCAAGTAGGGTTGACCCAGTAATCATTATAAGAGGTAAGTAAATGGAAAATACGATAGCTTTAGAAGCCAGATCTATTTATAAGTCGTTTAATGACCCAGTTAAGATTGATGTACTAAAAGATGTTTCGTTTCGCGTTGATCGCGGAGAATACGCTTCGATTATCGGGCGGTCTGGCAGTGGAAAGTCAACACTGCTGTATATACTTTCTACCATGGATACTGATTTTACCGGAGAGCTCCTCATTGATGGGATTGGGGTTCGAGATAAAACAGAAAAAGAATTAGCCGCCATCAGAAATGAGAAAATCGGTTTCGTTTTCCAATTCCATTATTTACTCAACGAATTCACCGCATTAAAAAACGTCATGCTTCCAGGATTCAAGTTGAATAAGGTCAGTGAGGAAGAATTGGAACACAATGCTTACGAATACCTAAAAGATTTGGGTATTGAGACACTAGCAAAAAAAATGGCTTATCAATTGTCTGGTGGAGAGAAACAACGTGTTGCCATTGCTCGCGCAATGATAAACGATCCATTAATCATTATGTGCGACGAACCAACAGGAAACCTTGATAGCAAAAATGCAGACATCGTTTTTAACATATTCAAAGGCCTTACAGAAACGTATAACAAAACCTTATTGGTTGTGACACATGACTTAGATTTTGCCAAAAAAACAGGACGCATTATTGAATTACACGATGGAAAGGTTGTAAGCGATTAGCAAATGTGCCTCTAACAAATCTTCTAAACTTCAAGAGCGATCAACTTACTTATGTTCATTTTACCTTTTTAAATTCAGCTCTATACCTACCCAGTGATGCTACTAAACCGGTTACGCTATCAGCATCATTATAGATAAAAGTGCAAAATTTTTTAGATACGGTGAATTGAGTCCGAGTCTCAGAAAATATGGGATGACCGTTATAAAGTGTAGTGTCTCCTTCCTTGTTCTTTCGCCTCATAACATAAATACCGTCATGTTTGATTATTTCAAACATTTGAGAATCCTTCTCTCTCATGTAAGTCCCTTGACAATGATCTATGTTTATATTTTTTCTGGTCAATACGGAATCAATTGGCAATTCTAAAGATTCAGATAGGTCATCATAAATTTCAATGGCAGACTCTCTAAAAACTAAAATTAAAAGGTTGTGGTTATCTAAATTCTAGATTTGGTAATAAGCCATTTCATTCAGATGAACAGGGTCTGAGAGAAAATACGCGATCATGTCTTCTGTGGGTTCACCAAAGGTTGCATAGGTATAAAACTACTCTTTCTCTCTGCGGAGTTTATGAATGTAATCCATCACATTCTCTGAGGTATTCTTGTCTCTAAAATCTACACGTCTTTTAGCACTTCCATAAAGCCACCTTAACCTTAATACTATACTATCAAACTCTTGAGGGAATGATTTACATTTTACCAACATGTTCACATAGGCATCATCCTTGATTTGAATCGCATTGTTTCGATAAAAGAAGTACAACAAAGGCCCCTTATTTTTATAATCATCATAGGTTGCTTCTTTTTGCAACACCCTATGCACACAGGTATCATATGCTCTATACCGGTTGTGACCGTCATTCAGCTTAAAAATATTAAAGGCCAATTCTTCCTGTACTTGGGCCAACAATAATCTAGCCTCATCATTTGATTGCTTTTCATCGTTCCAAGCATCTACCTATAGAGCAAGTAGAATTCCGACAACAACCAAAACGATTTCTCCAAAGGCGTATAAAATGTATTTGCTGAACATATTGTCAGCCAACAACATCTTACGAATTTTTCTAAAAAATCTTAACATAGCTAACGGAGTGAGGGAATACACAAACTATCCTAGCCTCTTTACGAATATAGTATTCTCTTACATATTGACTCAAGACTCCAACCCACCCAGAATTAGACAAAAAAAGGGCGCTGAATTCAGCGCCCTTTTCAATTTCGTTAGTGTAAATGCTATTTCAACACTTGCATTTTCTTCGTTACTTCACTGTCTTTCGTCTTCAAAGTGTAGAAGTATACACCCGAAGTTAATTCAGATCCGTTGATTGTGATATCGTGGTTACCAGCACCTCTATATCCCATTGATTGAGTTGAAACAATTTTACCAGTTGCATCAGTAACTGTGCAAGTCAAATCGCTACCAGCTCTTAAGTAAACAACAACGTTTGTGTTATCACTAAATGGGTTTGGTTGGTTTTGGCTAACAACAAATACTTTAGATTCTTTGATCACTGGAGTAATCTCTAATGTATTCTGACCTAAAACGCTATCCATCAAATCTTGTACAGGTATAGCTGCGTAGTAAATTGTGTTTTCTACGTTAGGGTGTAAGTTACCTGTACCACTGTTCTGTAAGTTTGTTCCAGGATGAGCATCCATTTGGAAAATGAAGTGCACAAAATCATCAGTACGTTTAGTTAAACATGCAAATACCGCTTCTTGAGATCTAATCTGTGTTGCATTTTGCGTAGTTGCCCACGATGCTCCACCGTCTGTTGAGTAAGAAATATGTACATCTCTATAGTTGGCTAAGTAATCGTTAAATGTGAATTCAACTGGTGCATCCCAAGTAACGTAGATGTTGTTGTTTTTATCTACAGACAAACTTGAGTGTGTTGAGATACTTGTTCCACCATAACGAGCAGCGTAAGCTAAACCATTTGATGGGTTACCATCGGTACCCATACTGTTTGTTGTTTCAGCAGTGATGTCGTAAGGTGATCCAGTAGAAGATGGTTGTCCATCCATATCGATAGGTGTTCCACAAATTTTCCAAGTAGGTTGGTTTTCACTCCAGTGATACAAGTTGAAATAGCTACCTGAACGTGCTAAATCATCTGTAGTATCATCGTCAGAGTAACTTACTCTACCACCAGCAACGTGAACGTCACCGTTGTTATCAATTAATACGTCAACAGAACCATCATTACATACAACTGGATTGTTAGGGTCTACCAAGTAGCTACCCCATACAAAACGTGGGAAAGCAAATGAGTCGATGATGCTTGTTTTCCAAGTAGTACCAGAATCGGTAGACTTAAATAACGTTACGTCTTTATAACGTCCTGCGATTACAATCGCAACGATTGAGTCTCTCGCATCAATAGCGTAAGTATCTCCACCACCGTCAAGGTAACGTGAAGAATCGTAACCAGGTAATAAATCTAAAGACGTCCATGTTTTACCCGCGTCGTTCGACATTGCGTATAAAGTTGGATTTGTAATTCCTTTAATTGTTACATCAGGATCATCCGCTTGAGCAGCAAAGTTTACTAATGAGAACATTTTGTTACCCAAGTTTGCTGTGCGGTTCCAAATCATATTCCCGTCAGGGTGGGTTAATATTTTACCAGCATCGTTTGACCATGTAGTACCGCCTTTTGCAGAAGTACGAGCCATTTGTAATCCGCCTGCCGCAGGATCGTGTGCAATCGTATAAATACTACCATCTGGTAATTCACCAATTGACGGCCATCCTGTTCTTACGTTCTCTGTACGCAGGCTAGGTTCTGCACCCCAAGCTGTACCATTATAGTGGTTAACAGCTGATCCACGATCTGGCCAAGTTGTACTTGAAGTACCAGAATATGTCCATGCAACAGTTATTGTTCCATCACCATGTAAAATTGCTCTTCGACCTATCGAAGCATTTGACTGCAAATCATAATACGTGTTACCAACGCGAACAAAATCGTACACCTCAGATCTATACTTACCGTGAGATACTGGAGTTGTTGCTTCTGCGTTTGGCGCTTGATCGAATCTAAAACCATCAACCGCATCCAATTGTCCTTTTTGGATCAACTGCTTTGCACTTGGCTGATGAAGTTCTGAAGGGGATTGTCCGTATGCTACAATCATTGTAGACATTACAGCGGATAAAAGTATTGCTCTTTTCATACTAACTAAATATTTCTCTTTTATGAATTTTATCAAAAGGTTGACAAATCTATACATTACTTGATTAATCTAACTACCAATTCTGTCAAAAGTTCACCATCTGCAGCCTTTCCGCCTTCTATTCCTTTGCTTTTCAAATCAAATTCATGCAAAATGGCGAACACTTCGCTCATTTTGGCAGGCTGGTAATTTTTTGCTGCAGCTACATATTCTTTTACAAAATATGGGCTCATCCCAATAGACCTGGCAATCTCCGTTGGGTTATTGCTTTTCTCAAAATGGATGAGGTGAATTTTTTTGAAGTAATTATAAAGGTTAATCAAAACCAACACAAACGGATTATCCTTTGGGTTTCTAGCGAAATAATTGACAATGCGTAGACTTTGACGCAGGTCACGTTTACCAACGCTTTTTGTCAACTCAAATACATTGTACTCCTTATCAATACCTCCACCTCGTGCAATATCATCAATCTCAATTGCTGTGCGTTCACCCATATTGGCCTTCGCCTTATCAATCTCACCGGTTATTTTTTGCAAATCACTACCAATGGTTTGAATAAGAATTTGAACCACTTCTGGACGGATGGTTAGCCCTAACGACTTTACATGCGTTTGAAGCCACCCAGCCACTTCGTTTTCATACAATTTATTAGAAGTAAAAACACCAAATTTCTTAAGTGCTTTGCCCAATTTGGTTGCTCTACTTACCTTTTTGTTTTTATAAAGAAAAACCAAAACGGTTGACTTGACAGGATTTTCGAGATACGACATGATGGCATCAATACCTTTTAAGAATTGAGCTTCTCGCACAATGATGAGTTGGTACTCAGCCATCATCGGAAACCTTTTGGCCGACGAAATAATATCGTTCACATCACTATCACGACCATACAATACTTGATAATTAAAGGACTTTTCGGCTTCGGTGAGCACCGTTTTCTCTAACTTATCGGCAATCTTATCAATGAAGTATGGCTCCTCACCTTCTAAAAAATAAACAGGTCTAAACGATCTGCTGTTTATATCGCCCATTAGTTTTTGAAAATCTGCTATACTTGCCACTGCGTTAATTGATAGAATAAGCGGTGCAATTTAACTGGGAAAATATTGGTATTAAAACACGTGTTGAAAAAAACAAACAGTATTTTTTCGATCCAATACGCAAACGCTATCTGCTTGTTACACCTGAAGAAGAAGTAAGGCAATGGATCATTTATCACTTAACCCACGAATTGGATTATCCTGCAACCAACATAGCAGTTGAAAAGCAAATCAAATATCTAAAGCGAAACAAACGTTTTGATGTATTGATTTATAAAGGTGGCGAACCAAAACTACTGATAGAATGCAAAGCGCCAAACGTTGCGATCAACCAATTAACGCTTAATCAAATTGCCACATACAACTTCACCTTAAATGTGCCTTACCTATTGCTGACCAATGGTGCTCAGCAACTTTGTTGTCGGGTAAATTCGGTGACTAAAACTTGTGAATTTCTAAGCGCGATTCCACCATATAAAAGTCTTTAAGATTAGGTTATTTTTGCCGAAAATTTTTCGACATGTCAATTCTTATTATTGTTGTTTTTGTTCTTGGTTATATTGCCATTGCTTTAGAGCATAACATTAAAATCGACAAGGCTGCTTCAGCCCTTGTTACTGGTATGGTTTGCTGGGCACTGTATGTGTTTACAATAGGCGGAACCGGTCACGAAATTCAGCATGTAATTGAACATGGAATTGACGGAATAAACTACCGGAATGGCTTAGTGCACCACCTATTCGATATAGGGAGCATCCTATTCTTCTTAATGGGTGCGATGACGATTGTAGAATTGGTTGACGCTCACGAGGGATTTGCTGTAATAACCAACCGCATCAAAACCACCAATGCCGTAACGCTTATTTGGATTATCTGCGTTTTAACTTTCTTCTTATCCGCGATACTTGACAACTTAACAACAACCATCGTAATGGTTTCGTTGCTTCGTAAACTCATAAAAGAAAAAGAGATGCGCTGGCTGTTTGTTGGTATGGTTGTCGTTTCAGCGAATGCAGGTGGAGCATGGTCTCCAATTGGTGATGTTACCACCACCATGTTATGGATTAAAGGCCAATTACCACATGTTGGACAAATGGTCGTTGACCTGATTATCCCGAGTTTGGTTGCCATGATTGTACCACTGGGTATTTTAAGCTACACGCTTAAAGGGAAGCATTTGGAACGCCCAATGAAGTCAGAAGGTGTTGAGCATTACATCAACCCAACAACACAAAATGAACGCATATTGGTTTTTGTTCTTGGTGTGTGTGGTTTGTTGTTTGTACCCGTATTTAAAACAGTTACACATCTGCCTCCGTTTATGGGGATGATGTTAAGTTTAGGTGTACTCTGGATAGTTACAGAAGTAATCCATCGAGCCAAGAACAAAGAAGATAAACACGAACTTTCTGTGATTGGTGTACTCCAAAAAATTGACGTTGCTAGTGTTTTGTTCTTTTTAGGGATACTTTTAGCTGTAGCTGCCTTGCAGGAATTTGGTCATTTAAATGAATTGGCCGCTGCGCTAGATCAAAAGATTGGAAACATTTACGCGATTAACGTAGTAATCGGTTTCTTATCCTCTATAGTAGATAACGTACCTTTGGTTGCTGCGGCACAAGGTATGTACGAAATACAGCCTGAGGGCGTATTCGCTGCTGGAGGTAAATTTTGGGAGTTCTTAGCCTACTGTGCTGGTGTTGGTGGAAGTTCTTTAATCATTGGTTCTGCTGCTGGTGTGGCTGCAATGGGTTTAGAACGTATCGATTTTATATGGTACCTAAAGAAAATCAGCTGGTTAGCTATAATCGGTTACCTGTGTGGTGCGGCAACTTACTTCTTGATGTACGCTTAAGCTTTGATAGCAAACAAAAAAATAGTTGTGGTTTTACCCGCTTACAATGCGGAGAAAACTTTGGAAATGACCTTTAACGAGATCCCTTTCGATATCGTTGATGAAGTTGTTTTGGTGGATGACGCGAGTCGAGACCATACGGTAGAAACGGGCAAACGTTTAGGAATCAAACACATTGTAAAGCACGAACAGAATCGAGGCTATGGTGGCAACCAAAAATCGTGTTACGCAAAAGCCATTGAACTTGGTGCCGACATTGTTGTGATGTTGCATCCAGACTACCAATACACGCCAAAATTAATAAGAGCGATGGCTAGCATAATAGCCAACGATGTATACCCAGTGGTGTACGCTTCAAGAATATTAGGAAATGGTGCGCTAAAAGGTGGCATGCCCATTTACAAATACATAGCCAACCGTATTTTAACACTGACTCAAAACATTCTAATGGGTCAAAAACTAAGTGAATACCATACGGGTTATCGCGCATTCTCTACCGAAATATTCAAAACAATAGATATCGAAGCAAATTCGGATGACTTTGTGTTTGACAACGAAATGTCGGCGCAAATATGTTTTGCCGATTTTGAAATTGGAGAAGTTACTTGTCCAACGAAATACTTTGAAGAAGCATCTAGTATTAATTTCAATAGAAGTGTAACCTATGGGTTAGGTGTGTTACGTGTAAGCCTAATGTATCGATTACAAAAATGGGGCTTAGTGAATCGCCCAATTTTTAAACTAAAGGATTAATCGCAGTACTTGGCAAGGTGATTGGCTCCCATTGCTCCGGCACGTTGCATACTCTTACAAGCCTCTTCCCTTTTTTTACTGTTAAATTCAGCAACACCTTTATTGTAATACGCTAATTCTGCATCTTCAACACCAGTTACTAAACTATTTTGAAAAGCCATAATAGCTTCATCATAGTCCTTTAATTCTAATAGATTGTACCCCAATTCGAACCAGATTTCTGGCAGTTTATTGTCAATAGCCAGTGCTTTTCTAAAGTCTTCAATTGCCGCTTGAGTTACACCATTGTCATTGTACAACATAGCACGAGTAGTTAAGGCCTTTACGTTCCTGCGATCATTTAATATAACCAAGTCTAAATCGTCAATGGCTTGCGTAGTTTGGCCCGTATGGCTATACAACTGAGCTCTAAATAAGTAGGCTTTCGTGTATTGTGGTTTCTTCTCAATACACATCGAAATATCGTCTATAGCACCAGCCGTATCGCCTAAAATTAATTTCACCTCGCTTCTGCTCACATAACCATCTGCATCTATCGGCTCTAAGCCCGACACTTTTTTATAATCTTGATCGGCTAACGCTTGCAAACCTTGCTGCTGATAGTATTCTGCTCGAGCCAAATAGCCTTGCGGATCTTTTGGTCGCATCTTAACGTATCTATTGAAATCAGTAATAGCTAACTTATGATACCCTTTCGCATTGTACACAACACCTCTATTAAAGAAGGCTATCGCAATACTCGAATCCAATTCAATCGCCTTATTAAAATCAGCCAACGCCTTGTCGTATGTAAGCAATTCGGCAAACACACTTCCTCGACCGTAATAAGCATCCACTAAGGTTGGGTCGATTGCCAATGCCGAGGTATAGTCTTTGATTGCTCCAAGCGTATTTCCCTCCTGCATTTTCAAATTTGCCGCTTCCATCCATTCCTGTGAGGTTTGCGCAATAGAAATCAAAGGAATAAATAGTAAAAACGTAAACAGTTTTCTCATAATATACAAAACTAGCTAACGACGGGCTATAGCGCCTTAGTGCGTTATACCAAATAGAATGACTTTGTACAGTAATTCGTACAAGGCCAAGTATGTGTATTTCGAAAGGTTTAAAACGCATTTTGTACGTTTGAACTTATGGATTCGAAAAAAAGTAAGTTATTCCTTATTCTCGGTGGAATATTTATTGCCAATGCTTTGCTCGCCGAATTGATAGGCGGCAAGATATTTTCTGTAGAAAAAACGTTGGGCTTGCAGCCTGCGGGCATTTACATATTTGGCAATCACTTACCATTCAACCTTACGGCAGGGGTATTGCTTTGGCCTGTTGTTTTTATCCTTACAGACATCATTAACGAATATTTTGGCAAAAAAGGGGTACGCTTTCTAAGCTACTTCGCTGTTGGACTAATTAGCTATGCCTTTGTTATGATCTATTTTTCGATTGGATTGAAACCAGCCGATTTTTATATCTCTAGTCAAGCACAAAACGGTATCGCCAACATGAATAATGCTTTTCAATATGTGTTTGGTCAAGGACTCTGGATAATAGCAGGCTCCCTGGTCGCGTTTTTAATTGGACAAATCGCAGATGTGACTGTTTTTCAATGGATTAAACGTATTACAGGAGAAAAGAAGCTATGGTTAAGAGCAACCGGATCAACCCTCGTATCTCAATTCATTGACTCCTTTGTTGTATTGTTTATTGCCTTCTATATTAGTGGTGTGATGCCGCTAAAGCTGGTAATTGGTATTGGCATTGTCAATTACATATACAAGTTTATAGTTGCCATCATTCTGACACCACTTTTGTATGTAATCCATAATTGGATTGACAAATTCCTTGGGCATGATGTTGCCGCTCAAATGTTGGAGCAAGCTAAAAAAGAAGCATAAAAAAACCCGAGGATGCTTCCACCCCCGGGCCGATAATATTTCACCTTTGATTAATTCTTTATCAAACGTTGACGAATCGTTAGTTCGTCGCTTTGAATTTCAATAACATATAAACCATGTACAATAGTCGTCAAATCAACTGAGAAAGCGCTAAGATTATTTGTAAACATTGCAACATTTTGCCCATCTACTGTATAGATAGTTACACGTGTTTGAGATTTAACCTCATTTGACCACTCAATAAACAACTTATCTTGCACAGGGCTCGGGTACATTTTAAGACCCAGTTTGGCTAATTCTTCAACTGAACTAAAGTCTGGAATATCTAATTTATCCGTTGCCTTAGCCTTACAGTCATTGTTATCGGTAACTTCTAACTCAACATTTACTGTTTTGTTTGAGCTGGATTTGTAATTGTGTTGTGGCTCTTGTAACACACTAGTAAAACCATCGCCAAATTCCCAGAAATACGCCTGATAATTTGAGTTGTCTGGTTTAAAAGTATAGTCGCTACCCACGTTGGTGTAACTAAACTTTGCTGTTGGCGTGGGTACCACAGAAAGGAATATACTTTCTGAACTTGCTTCACAAGCACCTTTTGTTACCTCTACAAATGCGGAGTCTCCATCATTGAATTGGGCTTCAAAATAAAAGCTGTCATTTAGGGTTGCTCTCAAACCTCCATTGACATAAAACTTATACGTATCGTTCCCGCTTGAGGCGGTAAACTTAATGGTATCACCTGTGCAAAAGGTGTTACTTGGTTTGTTTGTTCTAAAACGCAGACCAGAAATCTCATCAATATGTATTGGGAACGTTAACTTCTTAGGTGGACACCCAATAAAATTACTGTCTGTTACCAATATGGTGTAGTTACCTTCATTTTGAGGAGAGAATTTAAAACTGGTATCTGTAAAACTTCCACCTCCTTCAAAGGCAAGTGAATAGTGCTCGTTTGCCAAACCATTGATGGTCACACTGACTTCATCGCCTTTACAAATGTTTGTATCAACTTGTATGCTTGCGTCCAGCGGACTGCACTTCCCTGTTCTGCACACTTGTTTTGTTACTTCACTATAAAAACATGGTGCTTGCGTAACAGCGCGTACCCAAATTTCGTAATCTTCTTCCGGGTCAAGACCAATTAACTTATGAGTATTACCCGAACTTCCACTCGACGGTGTGTTCCAAGATTTCCCTTTATCGTTACTCACCTGAACACCATTGTGGGTCGACAAACCTGACCAGTCGTAAGTAACACTGAAAGGTTCGCGGTTGGTACATACCACTGTTGGTGCCACATCACGATCTATACCTTTATACGAGATACTGTTAGAATAATCACTCAAGCATCCGTCACTTGTCCAACCTCTTACTTGGTAAGATGCGCCAGAATCTATGTTCACATTAAAGGTAACCGCGGTAGATTTACCTATCTCTGCTTGGTCTTTATACCAAATCAAACTATCAAAGCCTGTGCTTGATGTCAATGTAACCAAAGCCCCTGAACATATAGAGTCGTCTGTATTCGACGACGTAATGGTCGGTGTTGGTACATCAAAATGTTTTACGGTAATTACGTTACTCACGCGTGAGCAATCACCAGATTTAACGGTAACAAAGCAACTCCCTGTATCTTTAGCATATATTGTATTGCCACCTGTATAACCGGTAGACCATGTGTAGCTATATTTTACGTTAAAATTAGCCGTCAGTTTTACAGAATCTCCTGGACAAATTGTATACGTTTTAGACCCTGAAATAAATGCGGTAGGCGCTTGAAGCACCTTGATTATCTGTGTATCTGGCTGACTCCAACCGACTGAATTTTGAACTCTTAGTATGGCAAATTTGTTGCCAAAACCTGAGTACAATGTGGTTGGGTTTTTCGCAGTAGAGACAGAAGGACTCCCTCCAGGGAATATCCAAGAATATGCGGTTGGTGTATTTGTTCCACTGCCAAGTAAAGCTACTGACTGACCTGCACACACCAACGTGTCTTTTGCATTTGCCGTTGCCACTGGAAGTCCATCCAAGTTCATCGTAAATACCTTCGCGTATATTTGATCTCCACTGTTTCTTCCATCAGCGTTAGTAGCATTCACTACTGCGTAGAAGTTAATCTTGCCCACGTTAGACGATGGTGCTTTCCAATCAAACTCCCATTCGGTTGTGTTTGAACTTGTTGACGCAGTACCAGCATTGGTATGCTCTACATACTGGCGTGTTTTCCCAGAATAGGTTTTGGTTCTTTTTTGTGTTCTGCTACTGGTGATCGTAAAACTGCCAGCAGGCGCTTTTGCGGAATCATCCAAAGCAGTGATACTAAATCCAAAACGCGACTTAGAAGTTTGCTTGTATTTCAGCGTTAGCGAATATGTCGAATCTGGTTTATAACCGTTTGGTCCGCCAGCAAAAGAAAGGGTGAAATCCGAAAGAGATCCTCCACCACCGTTTAAAGAAGTACCACTATGACATGAGGTACAATTGTTTTCGGATGGAGCATTGGTATATCCTTGAACACCTCCACTTCGATAAGTGAAAGATTTTACCGACACCAATACTAAAGCCAACGTAAATGATAGGGTAACTATTTTTTTCATAGAATTTTTAAGAGACTACAAAAGTAAACGGTTGACAAGATTTAAAAAGGAATGCGGATAACCAGACAATAACTTTACACTAGCGTAACGCATTTTGCATAATCTCTGACAGCAGTGCGTCCTGTGCTTCACCTGCAGTTTTAATCTTAATAAAACTCCCATCTCCATTCTTAGAAAGGTTCTGCATAAATGCCATAGCTTCTTTGTTTTTACCAAATCCAACAACAGTAGTTATAATACCCACTGAGGCATGTGTTTGCGCCATTGAGTACATATCGCGCTGTGTATAATCTGGCGAATTAAACAATCCATCGGTTGCCAAAATCAATTGGTTGTTACCTCCAGATATGAAATTTCGCTTTGCAAACCGATAAGACATAGCCAAGCCTTCTGCTCCGTACGAACGGCCACCAGGGGTTAAAGAGTCAATCACCGCATTGATGATGTCCTTCTTATCACCTGTTGTAGAGGCCAACCGAACTTGTGCATGTTTTGAATACACGATTATGGTAACTCTGTCGTCAGCCCGCAATGCAGTAACTACGTTTTTCATTGACAATTTAAGCATGTCCATTTTTTCGTTTAGCATCATACTCGACGACTCGTCAATCAAAAACACGACGTTATTAGAAACATACTTTTCAGGATTTAGTTCTCCAGACGATGAAAAATCTTCTTGTGGTGTATTGTCCACAATCGGAACCGTGTCAGTCTCTATTACGTCATTAAAAACGGTTTCTTCTTCTTGTGCAGAATCACCAGACTCTTTAACCACCATAACATCACGCTCAATAATGGTTTTTCCTTTAAACTTCTCATCCATCTTTTTCCTCAATCGTTCAATGGCATCTTGATCCGTTTCCTTTGGCTTATCAATTTCAACGATTTCATCGGGAACTTCTGATTCTGGCACTTTCTCAATCACGTCAAACTCGCGTGGGCTGCGTTCTATTTCAATGACTATTTGTTGTGTCGTTTTATTGATATAAACAACGTCTTGTTTGGATATATAACCAGGCTTACTAACGTCGATTTGGTATAATCCAGTGCCCACTTTTTTTAACGGAATACTTTTTTTCCGAGTACGTTCAACAAAGAAGTTCTTATTTGGTCCTACCAGAAGTAAATCTACTCCATTGAGTATTTCTCCAGTGACTTTATCTTTAATGATTACTTCCGCAATTTGAGAGGTTGCCTCTTCTTTTTGCTCCTGCCCCATGTTAGGGCAAGCAATGTGCGCATCTGGGTGAAAACTAGAAATCTTGCCTTTCAAACTAAGGTAGACTGGTTCATTCCAACCACTTAGGTACAAGGGTTGTTGTACACTAAAATTCCCTAAGTTTTCGGTATAGTAAATGGCTTCAATCTCAACCGTTTCACCGGGCATGATATAACCATCCGGTAAATGAACATAAAGGTTGCGCTGATATGGAATCGGCAAAAACAACATCTTCTTTCTGCTGGTGTTTGTGAATGTTAACTGAGCCTTAGGATTATTCCACAACTTCACTTTCCCATAATTATAGGAGTTTGGTGAAAGCTGTTGAGCAAACACAGCTTGGGTAGTCAATAAAATGAGTAAGACTCCAAAACCTCTATAAACCAATCGCAATAGCATGTATAATTTAACGTTGTAACTTTCGGATTAATATGCGCCGCATTGCATTCTTATTTACAAATTGTTGTTAAGCAGATTGCTGTACATAACGAAATTTTAAAATAAAAATGTTTGCTTTGGCAAGTATCCGATAAAATACAATCAAAAACCAGTCCACTGTTGACCAACTGCTATAAAATTTTAGGCGTTTCCAATTTTGCGGATGAATCGTTGATTCGGAAGGCTTATATAAAGCTCGCAAAGCTTCATCACCCAGATGTTGCTCCAAACTCAGACGGTGAACGCTTCAAGATTATTTCAAAAGCTTACGACACCTTATCAGACAAGAATACGAGATACTACCACGACGTTAAACTGCGGTATTACTTAGAAACTGGTAATTCACGAACCACTCAGCGACAATCACCATCTAGCGGAACGAGAAAGGGTCAGAAAAAGCCAATGTCGAGGGCAGAATACATGGATCGTAAGGCGCGAACCGAACGAATCAAATTACGCATGGACATGTTGTTTTACCAGCGTCAAAATAATCGTTTACCCTATCCTGCCAGAATATTTGGTTGGGCAGTAGTGTCGTTCGTTGGTTGGCAACAAGTGTATAGCAACTGGTTTGTTGATGAAGAATCGTACGACCACATGTTTGCTGTGTTGGGCTTCTTTCTATTTGTGTTTGCTTCCCTTGGTATGTACTCTCATTTATACAAGATGTATAGATTTAGAGCCTATTCTGGCAAGCAGAAATTTGCTTACCTAAGAAAAAGTACCATTACTTGGTTAGCATTCTTATGCATTGGCTTAACAATTTTACCGACGCTTAACGCTTACCGCAAATCATACCACCTTAAACATTATGGCAAAAATGCTATTGTGTCGTATAGCGACGTGGATGGTTTGGGCGAGATTGAAATTTTATTTACGCCTATTGGAGCCCAAAAACCCATTGTCAAACGGATGGATTTAAATGAAAATGTGATTTGTGATGAACAGCACCATTGGGTTTTGATTCGATTCTCAAAAGCAAACCCTCGCATCATGGAGTTAGTAGAACGTGACTCTCCGTATTATTTCCCAGCTCCCTTGAATTGATGGTCCTTGTCTTTAAACAGCACATTAAACGTTGTTAAAGACCCATACGCTCTGGTTACATATTGCTGCAATCCTACCTTATCTGCATCAGAAAGTGATTTATGCGAGTTGATGTTTTGCTCAAGTACACGCAATCGATCTCGTACCATAACAATTTTATGAAAGAAGGTGTCAATTGGTATTTCTTTTACTTGCAAATTTTCGTCTTTGGGTTCTAGTACCAACAAGCCTCCTTTAAACTTATCTGCAATTTCTACGATCTCTGCAGTGTCTGTATGTTTGGTTAAAATTCGATACAACATGTCTTCAACCTCGTCGAAACTCACCATATTGGTTGGCTCTTCAATGGCCTCAATGACTTCAATTCCCTCCTCAATACGTGGAATTTCTCGCAACCCACCTTCAAAAAAACTTATTGATATAAACTCTACACCTACACGACAAATGATACCCTGACCATACGTATCGTGTTTTATTCTTGTTCCAATTGTTAAATTATCCATTGTAATTTGTTTTTACCTCAAAATTAATAATTGAACTCGTCTAAATTTGCCTCATGGAGTTTTATTCTTCTGGTAAATTGATGCTCACAAGTGAGTACATGGTGTTGGCTGGGGCCAAAGCTTTATCGATCCCAACTAAACGCGGGCAAACGATGCAAGTAACTCCTGCGAACAGTGCCTTCATTCATTGGAAGTCAATTGATCATCAAGGCAATTGTTGGTTTGAAAATGAATTTTCCGTAGCCGAATTCTCGGTCGCGGTGTCCGTTAACTCCTTGGTTGAAGATAGACTTTCTGCCCTATTTAAATTTATATACGACCAGTCATCCGTGTTCGATTCAGGACAGGGATTCGACATTGTTACCACACTTGAATTTGATCGACTATGGGGCCTTGGATCAAGCTCAACGCTTGTTGCTAATTTGGCTAAATGGGCTGAAGTTGACCCTATTGACTTGTTGCACGCAGCCTTTAGAGGAAGTGGTTATGATGTGGCCACAGGTTTGGAGGATCATACCATATTATATCAAATCGAAAACGGAGTTGCCCATTGGGAACAAGTAACATTTCAACCGGATTTCAGCCATCAGATATTTTTTGTTTATCTCGGAGAAAAGAAGATTTCTGAAGATGAAGTATTGAAGTTCGACGCTAAAAGTATTTCAGCAGAAGATGTTGCGTTGTTTAATGACTTGACAGATGACCTTATGACATGCGAAACCCTCACTGATTTCTCGTACATCATGACTTCCCATGAACGTGAACTGAGCGACATCCTTAATCGTCCAACAATTAAATACCAACGTTTCCGGGACTATCCATTTGCAATTAAATCATTAGGTGGTTGGGGTGGTGATTTCATTTTGGTTGTAGGCAACCCAGATGACCAAGACTACTTCAAAGAAAAAGGGTATGACGTTATTTTATCTTGGGATGAGATGATACAATCGTAAGCCGTACCAAGTCCAAAAACCGAATTTGCTTCGGGTAATAATTCTAAACAAAATAGTATTGACCTTTGTTATCTTCGCGTGCTCATGAAAGGAAGTGTTAAATGGCAAAGCCCAAGCAATATTGCTTTGGTTAAATATTGGGGAAAAAAGGGATTCCAAATTCCATCGAATGCCAGTTTGAGTTTCACCTTATCGAATTGCCATACGACCACCGAATTGCGCTGGTCGAAAAACGAAAACACAGATGTTTCCGTCTATCTAGACAACGTATTAAACGAGGGTTTCAAACCGAAAGTCACCAAGTTTTTTGATCATGTGAGTGAATTGTACCCTGTCTTGAAGACTTTCAAGTTTGATATATACACGTCAAATACCTTTCCACACAGCAGCGGAATAGCCAGCTCTGCCAGTGGCATGAGTGCTTTGGCACTTTGCACCTGCAGTCTTTTAGAGTCAATTGGGAAACTAGACAAACCGTTCTTCGAAGAAGCAAGTAACCTTGCGCGTATAGGAAGTGGAAGCGCAAGCCGATCCGTTTTTGGCGGATTGGTTGAATGGGGCGAGCACCCTAAATTTGATTCGAGCAGCGACAAACACGCCTCACCATTCACTGAGGCTCATCCTGTTTTCCACAATTATCAAGACACCATCTTACTTGTACACGAAGGTCAAAAATCTGTATCTAGCACGGTTGGTCACGGCTTATTAGACTCACACCCATTTAGTGAGCAACGGTTTAAAGTTGCGCAAGAAAACATGGCGAAGCTTAAAGATATTTTAATACAAGGTGACCTCGCCTCTTTCACAGAACTAATTGAATCAGAAGCACTTATGCTTCATGGTTTGATGATGACGTCGAATCCGTCATTTATACTAATGCTACCAAACACGCTCGCGATAATTCAAAAAATTCAAACTTTTCGCAAACAAAACGACTGCCATATTGCTTTTACTTTAGATGCTGGGGCAAATGTGCACATGCTTTATCCAGAAAAGGATATTGACAAAGCTCAAAAGCTGATTGACACAGAACTTGCAGCACTTTGTGCAAATGGAAAGTATATTTGCGATAATGTTGGGAAAGGCCCCGAACAATTAGAATGTTAAAAGAATCACTTTTTTACGCTAAGATTCTCCTTTTTGGGGAGTATGGAATCATACAAGATTCTATGGGTTTGTCTATTCCTTACAACTCGTTTAAAGGAAGTTTAAAATTTAATCAAACACTAGAAGGTGTTGCTCTTGAATCTAATGAGCACCTGCAGCGATTTGGCACCTATCTTACCGAATTAAGCGAATCTAAAGAACTGTCGTTCGAATTTGACTCAGAAAAATTCGACATAGATGTAGCCGAAGGAATGAGTTTTGATTCAAGCATTCCACAAGGTTTTGGCGTAGGTAGTTCTGGCGCTTTGGTTGCCGCTATTTACAACCGGTATGCCAACGACAAAATAGACTTTGATACCAAACCAAATAGCAAGCAAATCTCAAAGTTAAAAAGCATTTTTGGCCAAATGGAAAGTTACTTCCATGGCAAGAGTTCTGGATTAGATCCTTTAATCTGTTATTTAAACCTTCCGGTTTTAATTAAATCGAAAGAGCAGATGGGAACCGTTGGTCTTCCGACGTCAAATAGTGAAGGGAAAGGTGCTATCTTTTTGATTAACAGCGGACAACCAGGAGAAACGGAACCTATGATTAACATTTTCATGGAGAAAATGAAACAAGAGGGTTTCCGCAATATGCTTAAGCAAGAATTTAAGAAGTACAACGATGCCTGCATTCAAGCCTTCTTAAAAAGAGATATGGCTCCATTGTTTTCTAACATCAAGTCACTTTCTAGTTTGTTATTAAAAAATTTCACTCCAATGATTCCTAGCATGTTTCACAAGCTGTGGAAGGAAGGCATTGAGTCTAACGCCTACTACCTCAAATTATGTGGCAGTGGCGGAGGTGGATACTTCTTAGGTTTTACACAAGACTTAGATGAAGCTCAAAAACGCCTTAAGGATTACCCACTAGAGGTTGTATTTACATTCTAACTTTGGCCTTACTTAGCCGTAAAAAACGTTATTTCCTTGTTAAAGTTTTAGGACTGTTATCGATAATTCGATGGCCAAACGTGTTGTTTACAGCGCTAACGCAATATATCGCGGCGATCTATGTGTTTACCCCTAATCGCGGTCATTGGGAAGTACTAAAAGATTTTGAATTACATTTTATTGTTGCTGCATCTAGTTTCATTATTGCTGCTGGTTTCATCATCAATAGCTTTTACGATCTTGAAAAAGACTTGATCAATCGGCCACACAAAGCGCTTTTCGATCGCATCGTAAGCAAATCGTTTTGTTTAAATACCTACTTTGTATTGAATGGGATAGGGCTCACATTTGCCCTCTTTACTTCCTGGCGGGTGTTTTTATTTTTCGCCTTTTTTGCATTCAGTCTTTGGTTTTACTCTCATAAGCTGCAAAAAGTACCTGTTATCAGAGAACTAACAGCTTCTATCCTATCCGTACTGGCTGTATTCAGCCTTATACTGTACTATCAACACCTAAACTGGATAATGTTTCTTTATGGAGGATTGTTTATGTGTATGTTACTCAACCGCGAAATAATCAAAAACCTTAAAAATATTGACGGAGATATTGCCGTCGGTAATAGCTCCATCTCCACACACTGGGGAGAAAAAGTAAGTAAGAATATATTCGGAACCGTATCTGTGATTATGGTTGGCGGATTGTTATGTTTTTACCATGCCGTAGAAGGAAATCACGTACTAATTTTCACCATTTTCATCAGCTTTTTATTGCTCATTACTTGGGGGATATTGATAACCAGTAATCGCAAACAACAGCTTTTCTGGGCCCATCGGTTGTATAAAATTATGATGGCCGTGAGTGTCCTGTACTTAATTGTATATTAACGAGTTAGCAACTTACTGTGTCGCTACAATTTCACAATTTTCTTTTGGTAGGTTAGTCCTAATTCATCTGTGAGATACAACATATAAACCCCTGGAGACAACTCGCTTAAGTTCAACGTTTGTATCGTTTGTGTTTTCAGATCCAAAGACTTTACAACCACAGTGCCATTCACATCACAAACGTGCACGTCGGTAATCGTAACTCCTCCACTTTTAATATGAATTATTGACTCTGCTGGATTTGGATAAACACCAATATCAGAAACAAATACATTCTTTACCGACAACCACAACATGATCATGGTATCTGTTCGTACTGCACATCCTGAGTCTGATACAAATTCTAAGAATGCTGATTGGAAGACCGAATCCACTTTATACCCTACAACAGGTAATGATGAAAAGGTATCAATAAAAACGGGTGCTTCATTCTCATCGACCATAAACAACTTAAAGTAGGCACTGTTATTCATTTTACCATCGACGTACACCTCAAATCCTTCAGTTAAATTTCCTGCGCCTTTGGCTTCATCAAATTCTCCATTTGGTTGCTCGTTATTGTCTATTGACATACTTGCTGTATTGACGCAGTCGTTGGCATTGGTTGACGTTACTTCATAAACGTATCGACCTGGAATCTCAGAGGTAAACTCTGGATTTGGGCTTGTTGAATCAGAAAGACCCACTGAAGGCTGCCAAATAAGTCGCACACTTGTATCTCCTTCAACCTGCAATGACGCCATTTCGCCAGCGCAAACACCTAAACGTGTTGGGTTTATTGACACTTTAGGCAGGGCATGTACGGTCACGGTAACCGAATCTGCACCTGAGCATCCTGTAGCTTTATCCTCCACTTTGACCCAATACTTTCTTCCCAAAACGTCAAAGAAAGTAGGATTGGACAATGTCGAATCATTTAAGCCAGTTTGAGGGCTCCAAGAAAAGCTATACGGAGAAGTTCGAACACCAATTTCTACTGAATCTCCTGAGCAAAGTCCTACACTTCGCTTTAGTGTTGTTAGTTGAATATCTGGGTTAACATCTACCGTAATTTGTACTGCTGAAACACATGAATAAATTGTGTTAGTAGCTGTTAGCTCCCAGGCAAATTGACCTGTATCACTTGCCGTAAAACTAGGATTTGAAACAGTTGAATCAGAAATGTTGGTCGCATTAGACCAATGATACGACTCTTGGGTTAGGCTATCTCTACCTAGCGTAATAGTTGACCCTTTGCAGAGGGACCAAGACGTTTGGACCGCAGAAAGATCTGGTTTATCATAAACCGTTATTGACTGTTCGGTAGAATTAAACCGAGGACTTGTAGATGCTATCCTAATTTTATACCCTGAGCCACTTACTCCAGCTGGCATTTTACACCGAATTAATTTCGGCTTTTCTTGCATTGTAACACTGCCAATAACAGTGGTTGTTCCAAAATTTCCTTGACTATTTGACAACTCTACTTGAAACTTGTTATTAGCGTTGTACGTTCCAATACCATTTGCTGTAATAGACATGTTGACGTCAAATGAATCTCCTGGACACGCTGCTGCACCCGAAGTTGGTTCAACGTAATGCAGTTTATGAAATTCCATTTTGTTGCAATAGTGACACAGCAAAATAAGCAAATCAGTTGCTTCATTGACCACCATACCTGCGGGTTTGTTGTAACCTGTTAGCTTGGTTAAGTTATTGAAGTTCTTATCACAACGGTACAAGTAACTATCTTCCCAATTTGTCAGAAAATAATTGCCTTCTTTATCCTGTACAATACTGTTTAAGCTATCTACACCAGGCGTAAAAACGGTCGTTAATTTCCCAGATGAGGTGTCGACTTTAACTACTTTGGCCAAAGAGTCGTCTGTTACTACGAGCAATTCATTCTTATCGTTAAACAACAAACCTCGTGGCCGATTTAAACCACTTGATACGAGTGTTGTATACGTTGGCGTATAAAACGGTGGTGGTCCAACCTTACCTTTTATTATACGGCCAGCACCAACATCCGAAAGGTAAAAATATTGCGGATCTCGAGGGTCCATTTCGATGTCTTCAATCTCTGACCAACTCAAGGCGGAGATATTAAACGAGATGATTTTATTATACCCTGTTGCATCATATACCACAATGGTATTATCGTCGATGACGAGTAACCCTTTATTGCTACCAACCTTGCCTACCACTAAATCTCTTGGATCTTTCAAGCCTGTTGCCACTGTGCTCAGTTTGTAGTTAGAGTCTAATTCCAAAATTTTCCCATCACCTCTATTTGTTACCAAGTACGACTTCTTATCTGGATTGTATGCTACACGATACGGCCTACTGTATTGACCAAACAAGGAGGAGGTTACAAGGATTAAACTGAGTAAGGCTAAGGACTTTTTCATGGTGTCTGTGCTTTGAGAAACTGGTTATATATAATGGCTATTCCTTCGTCAAACGATCGTGGTTCATATCCCAATATTTTTCGACTTTTACTTAAATCAAAACCTGTTATAGGCGGCCTTTTTGCCGGTTGATTTAAACTCAGGCTATCAATTTTGCTGACATGTTCCATACTTAGACCAAAATAATCGGCTACTCGCTGCACCAATTGATAAATATTCATTTGATCCTTCCCCGAAATATTAAAAATTCCTGTGGCCCTTTTCTCTGCTATTAATGCACATCCAATGGCCAAATCATCTGCCAATGTTGGTGAGCGAAATTGATCATCCACCACATTTATTTTTTTCTTGTTGGATAAACTTTCACGCGCCCACAAAACGATGTTGCTTCTGCTCATATCCGCCACAAGACCATAAACCAAAACAGTTCGTGCAATAGCCCACGACGTAGCTTCATTTTGTACGATTTCTTCAGCTTTCAGCTTAGAGTGCCCATAAATGCTTAACGGTTCTGTAACAGCGTCCTCAGCATAAGGTCCGTTCTCACCATCGAAGATAAAATCGGTTGATACCAAAATCATGTGCGCTTTAACCATATTGGCTGCATTCGTGATGTACTTGGTTGCTGTGACATTGAGCAACTCACAGGTTTCAGAATCAAGTTCACAGGCGTCAACATTGGTCATAGCAGCTCCATGAATGATAACATTTGGTTGGTGTTTGGCAATGACTGCTTCCACTTCCGCTTGGTTGGTGATATCCATTTCTGCATATACGTACCCCTCTGACGCAGGATGCCTATTTGCCCCTCTTGCTGTTGCTATTAACTCTACCTCAGGATTCTGTAGATACAAGTCTGTAAGCTTTTGCCCCAACAAACCATTACTTCCAGTAACTAATATTTTTTGCATACGTGATACACAAATCACGTTCAATAGTAGGCCAAATACAAGAATCTAATGCAAGATTAAAACCATGTTACTATTCGTGCTAAGACATATGTACGACATTAGCTTACGCAATAAATCGAATTTCAGAAGACATCTTACCTCACTGTTTCACGGAATAACGTACAAACTTCTCTAGCTTCCCTTTGTTGCGCTTATCAATGAGCTTGTCGATATGGTCGTCTTGTTTAAGATGAGATTCGTTCTTTATAAAATAATCTAACACAGCATGGGTTCCAGCCATACTTCCTTCTAATTCGGAATAATTAGCTGATTTAAAGTAATTTACAACCCATGCAGCCATAAAGATGATAACCAACTCAGGACTAGATTCATAATAGGTAATTACATCTTTATTGATGGATACCTCAACTGTTGGTGTTGCCTCAATCCACTTCGACAGAAAATCAGTAACAGCCTTTCGCTTAACCAAATCCACATTGCACGAGGTATTCATCAAATAATCGAAGCAGGCGATTACGGTATCGTGATATTGTGTAAAGTTAGTGGTGGAATCGAAGGTATAATCAACGGGTACCGTTACATCTTGAGCTGATGCCGAAAACACAAAGAGTGAAAGAAATGATATAAAAAGTGAATTCTTCAATTACGGTATAAATGTATCTGTTAGACTTGGAAAGTCAAAACCGCAATCCATATCTCCACAAGTTACTTTAATACACTAATGCGCACTTTTTTCTTCTTTAAACGACTGTTATTCAAATCTTGAATAAGCTTTTGTGCTTTAGTACGCGGAACTGAAACATATGCGCAGGTTTGTTTCAATTCAATTACCCCCAACTCCTCTGATGATAATTTGCCTTGTTTAAGAAACAATCCGGCAATGTCGCCTTTAGAAATTTTGTCTTTCCTCCCGCCAGATATATATAAAGTTTCCCAATCTTTATTAAGTTGCTTGGTGGATGATTTAACCTTAAATACCTCATCATATTTTACAAAACTTGGTAATTCCTCTTTCTCCCATTTCAGCACGTAGGCTGTACCTTCACTATTCATTCTTGCAGTTCGTCCATTGCGGTGAATAAATTCATCGGGTCGTGGAGGTAGCTCAAAATGGACAATGTAGTCGAGTTCAGGAACGTCAATGCCACGAGCTGCTAAATCAGTAGCCAACAAAATACGATGTGTTCCGTTCCTAAACTTAATGAGGGCTCGTTCGCGATCACTTTGTTCAAGACCTCCGTAAAAACAAGTATGATCTATCCTATTGGCTTTTAGTGCATCACTCACCTTTTTTATGCTGTTCTTCAAATTACAAAAAACAATTCCATTGCCATCACCAACCTGTTGAAGCAACTTTTTAATTGAATCGAGTTTATCTTCATTTTTAGAGACAACGAGTTTTACCTGAAGTTGCTGGCTAGTTTTTCGAAGAAAATTTAAATGTTTAGGATCTAGAATGCCCACAAACTTTGGCACTTTTACTTTTTGTGTCGCAGAGGTCAAAATCTTCTTATCCAAATTTGGCAGTGCTTCTACAATTTCTTGCATCTGCTCGGTGAAGCCAACTTCTAATGACTTATCAAACTCATCAAGCACCAATATTTTAATATGATCGGTTGCTATTGTTTCTCTTGTCAAGTGGTCGGATATTCTACCTGGTGTTCCAATGAGGATGGCTGGTGGATGTTGAAGATCCAATTTATCCTTGGTCCCTGCCCTACCCCCGTAAACCGCGTTGGTTTTAAAGCCACTCCCCATTTCTCTCACCACTTGTTCGATTTGTATAGCAAGCTCTCTAGATGGAACTAAAATTAATACTTGAACCGCTTCAAGCGAAGGGTCAAGTAAAGGCAAAATGGGCAACAAAAAGGCCAACGTTTTACCTGTTCCCGTTGGAGACAACAACACCGTATTGGGATGATTTGATATTGCGTCATACGCCTTTTCTTGCATGGTATTGAGAGACTCAATACCGAGTTTTTCTAGAATTGCTGCTTGACTTTTTTGTGCTGATGCCATTATGCGAAGGTAGGGATAGGTAGTGTTTAATCATTCATTCGGGTAGCTTATTCAGATCGAGATTCACCCATCCTAAACATTAATTTTTGATTGGCTATGTTAATGCCTCAACTCGATTCAAATTCATGGAATTAAAACCATGTGGCAAAATATAATCTAACGCCTCCGACATTAATCCCTGCCTTTTTATTGTTTCATCAAACAAACCATAGCCTAGCTCTGCTCGGTTGTGATCAATATACCACGTGTGATACCCAAACCATCCCACAACTCTTGATTCATCTAAAGTAAGCATTTGAAAATATTCAAACTTCCTATTGTGCGTTGAAAGCCCTTCGGCATACTTTTTTTGTTCACGCACTAATTCTTCTACGTTCGACAGCCCTAAAAATTTCATTTGAGATTCATTATCGTATGTCGTAAAAACATACTTCATTACTTCCGGAGTAATTTTTCTTAATACGAGTCGTGCCGTTTTTATGGTATCGAAGTGCATGTAGCATCAAAGAACACCAAAAATTGGTAGAAATCAGTATTTCCGTTAGTCAGTAGTTTTTTCAAAACGAAAGAATATGTTTTGACTTTATGCCAGCAACTCGGTAACGGCTGTTTTGGCAGACGCCGCAGCAACATGCACCGACACCCAATCATTCCCATCTGAATACGGCCCACCGGCGAAGAATATTTTATTACCAACAGACTTCCCGCCTGGCCCAGCGCCTATGATAATCACCTTACCGCTAAATTTTGTTGCTACAAAGTCTTTAGCACATCCAGACATTGCCCCTTGCAGAGGAACTCCTATTCCCAAAATACCGCATAGTTTTAAAAAATCCTTCCGATTCATTTTTAAGATGATTTAACTACCACGTAATATTAACTTTTAAACATCAAACTGCAATGTAAACGCGAGACCATAAAACATAAATGTTTACGCGACTTACATTGTGGCAACACTTCCTTGTATACATTTGAACCAGTGAAAGTTTTTGGCATCTACACCTTCTTGATTGTAACGTTCATTTTGAGCAGCAGTATGGTTCAAGCGCAATCACCTGTAGATTATGCTCAGATCGAAAATTGGGCGGCTACACCGTTTTCATATCCGGCTTCATTGAAACAAATGGTCGTAGACTCATCGTTTACAGAAACAGACGTGTTTTATGTATACCCTACTTTGTTTGTCAATCCAAGTGACACCTCATGGAATATCGACCTACAAAACGAATCACAACGAAAAAAAGTTGTTGACGTAGCTGTAAAAAATCAAGCCTCTGCCTGGGCAAACGCTGGCCAAGTTTATGTCCCGTTTTACCGGCAAGCGCATATTAGATCGTATAGCCATTTAGATGGTCGAGGTCGTGAGGCATTGTTGTTGGCCTATTCTGATGTTAAAGCCGCATTTGAATATTATTTGGCGCATTACAATCAAGGCCGGGCAATCATATTGGCTGGTCATAGCCAAGGGAGTACGCATTTAACGCTGCTCCTCAAAGAATTTTTCGACAACAAACCACTTCAAAAACAGTTGGTGGCTGCCTATTTACCAGGAGTAGGAATAGATGCAAATGAATTCAACACCATTCCGCTTATGACACACCCCGACTCAACCGGTGGTTTTGTGACTTGGAATACCTTTAAAAAAAGATATGAAACTACGCAGTACACCAATTGGTACAAAGGCAAAGCGAGTATCAACCCGGTGACTTGGGATACAACTAGGGTGGTTCCAAAATCGTTTCACAAAGGATTCTTGTACTCCAATGGAAAAATGTACAGCAAAAGTTTCGAAACGCACTTGATAGACGGTGGCATTTGGATCACCACTCCACGTTTTCCGGGCAGGTATTTATCCTTTACCATGAAAAACTATCATATTGGTGACGTCAATTTGTTTTGGGATGATATACGGCTTAACGCACGCAATCGTGCTACAAGATTTTGGCAATAAGCACAATAGAGTCGTTGTCTTCAAATTCCTTATAGTCTTCAACCAGCAGAACCTTGAACTTAGAAGCAAACATGCTTTTCAACTCATCCAAGTTATGGTAATTGACATACATCCCTTTGAACATTTCAGAACCTTCGCCCTTCCAGAAAGAATGACAAACGACACCGTCATCATGTAGCATTTTTGATTGTCGTTCTACAGACTGCAACAAGTCATCATCGGTCAGGTGATGCATTACTTTATTTGAATAGATAACATCAAACTTTTCATCGGTCTGTAACGAAACGGCGTCCAACTCTACAAAACGACCTTTTGGATACGTTTTTTTCAAGTGATTGAGGAAGTCTTGTGAAAAATCAGAGCCAGTTACGTTAAAATCTCTTGACAGTATCTCCCAATCTGTCCCTGGCCCACTGCCAATTTCCAGCACATCAGATCCGGCTTTGACGTATTGCTTAAGCTGCTCAATTAAATCGCCCCTATCGACATCTTTAGCCAGCTCAATATATTCATTGACGGATTCTTTGGTTTTGTAATATTCTTCTGCCACTATTTTAAAGTCATTGTGTATGCCGAATCTATGAACTATTTGGCGCCTACCGACATAAGGTAATCCTCAATTTCAGGATGTTCGTAATTACGGGAATACGACAAAGGGGTTTTCCCATGATTGGATGCCTCAAGACTCGCACCTTGTTCCACCAAATACTTCACCATGTCAAGTTCACCATATTTCACCGCATACATCAAGGGTGTTTTACGCTCGCATACCAATTCTAGGTCTGCTCCTTTTTCAACAAAAAACTTCAAAGATGGTAGTGATTCGTAGGTAATACAGTGTACCAAATAATTACCCGATTCTTCGTCCATAAAAAAGCAATCATTTAGCGTTTCTGTGTTGACCAACGCCTCTATGGTTCCAACATTACCGCTTTTTATCGCGTCTATTATAGCTACTGGCACTCTGTTCTCAATCTTTACTCCTTTGCCATCTAAATACGTCAGGATCGCGTCTTTCAATTTTTCAGCATTAAAGAGTAATTTGTCATTATCATCAGAAACAAATTCAACAATTGCCTTCATCATGGAAACATGATTGGCAAATGACTTTACCTCATCGCTGTTCTAGTTCTTTTAAGTCATAAATGTCTAGATCCAATTCTGTGACAATCCCTTTAAGGTAATCCACTTCAACCTTTGCATTTTTTTTCGTCTCTTTATATGAATCTACCTGCAAAGCAATTAGGATACCGATAACTACTAAGGTAATTTCCCAAAGTGCATACAGCAGATACTTACTTATTTTATTTTCAATTAGCACTTGCTCCCTAAGTTTTCTGAAGATTTTAACATGGGTGAATAAAGACTATAGGTGTTTTTATTTGGCAATAAAATAGGATTTCAATACAGCCAAAGTCTTTTGCTGGTTATTCCGGTTACACGAACTGCATAATTTCTGAATTAACCTTAAAGGTGGACTGGCCTTCATAGTTTATGTTGGTACCATCTGCATTGACAAATTCGACCTCGAACACATGCTGACTATATACATAAACAACCACACCCTGGCTTCCTTTGATAATCAGTGGGTTAAGGTCTTTGGTTAAAAGAAAAACAGCATGTTCCCTATTCTTCACATTTGGACTTTAACGCTTCATTCATTTTCTCGAATCCTCGTTTTGTTTTGTCTAACATCTTACCCATAAATGGTATAAGCAAACCACTAAACTTTTCGCCGTGTGTAAACATTGTTACACCGTTTAACTCCTCAAGCAAAAAATAATGTTCGCCATCAAATATTCCTTTTAATCCTGCACTACCTAGCCAACGGAATTCTTTGTTTTCGTAACAGACTAAAACCGTCGGTTTAAATGTCATTGATTTGGCCTCAGGAGGTTCGATTTGTGCCTCAATCTGACTACCAACTTGCATATCACCAGAGATTGAAGTGATAAAAGGATTCCATGTTTTATAGTCAGAGAAATTGGAGAGAACTCCCCAAACTTTGTTTACTGGTGCATGTATTTGAATACGCGTTTTTATTTCTTTTCCCATTTAATTAATTCAATAGTATATAATTTTTACTTCTTCCGATAAAGTGCTTTTTCTCTCATTTCCATTTCTGCTGCAATAGATGGCCCATCATCTTCCTGAGATTTCAACTTCTCGATTATGTTACGATAACTTTCCTGGTCGCGGTCCTGACTAAGCTTAAACACGGCCTCCATCTTCGTAATTTCAATTTCAAACCCGGCAATCATTGCGGATGCTCGTTTAATAAATCCAGGATCCAAATTATCATACACAGTTGGTGATTGAGGGTTACTGCCTTCAAAATGTAAAGTCGTTTTACGCATGATATCTCGCAACCCAGTATCGTCAACAAACCGAATAATCCCATTAACGTATACACTCATATAGTTCCAGGTAGAGGCCGTGTGTGGCTGGCTATACCAAGTTCCACTTACATAACAATCCTTCCCTGTAAAAACCACCAACACGTCTTCGTTTGCAACAAATCCTTTATGGTGGTCGGTATTTTTCATCACATGGCCACGCAACACCTTCCGCCCATTATTGTCCTCCAACAATAGGGGTACTTGGGTTGCAACTGGTTTTTGGTTAACACCTGTACCAGAAATCATTGCAAATGGATGTTTGGCAACAAACTGATTGATGATTACCTGGTCGTCCTCTTTGTAATAAGGTATGTTGTACATACTTGAGTCTAGAGTTAAATGTAAAGTGGAGTTATGGTTTTCTCTTCCGCAATATTACCCAAAGCAACCATACGGTAGCCAAGGTTAAAATTGTAAAGTACCGCTCAAAATTCGTTTTCGCGAACAAATTACCGACTGTATTTAGGCAGAATAAACCGAAGAATATCCATAATACTATATGAACGCCTTTAGGCGGAATAATGGCTTTGATGTAATTCCCTCTTATTGCTAAAACAAGCATAAACAAAAGATTAATGGCTATAGACATGGATTCGAAAACGTATATCTCTTGGTCAGATTTCAACCTCCCACCCCATGTGATTTCGTATGGAATAATTCGAAATACAATGCATAAATGAAAAAGTAAGACTGCTGTTAGAATCCCCAGCAATATTTTTATGGCTTGTTGTGATTTCATTTTCTATCTTATTATCATTTTCTATTCAAATGACCCTTTATTATCGTGTATGAATTGCAAAAGTAATTTGGTCAAATCATCTTCATACGAATAATATTTTTCGTCGCATTGAGCCCAAACACGCTCGGCTTGTTCTTCAATGCCATTAATTATGGCGATACGCGCCTCTTTACTCCTTGCAACCTCTCCTCCAGGAAATTCATTGTTTGCCGTTTGAACGATTTTGGCTGTAGTGCGTGCACCAATTTGTTGTATTTTCTCTGGTACTGTTTTGGTGACAGTCCGGAATATTTTTTAAAAGTTGACCGAAAGGCATTTTCATCGTTATAGCCTATGTCGTACATAACCTCTAAAATTGTTTTAGCCGTAGACTCTAGTTTCTTTTTTGCGGCTTTTATTTTAACCCGTTGAATGTATTCTAAAGGCGTGTTGGCAGTTGCCTTTTTAAACCTCCTCAAAAAACTTCTTCCATTTAGGTGGACCCTTTGGGCAATTGCTCCATTAGCAGTACTAATTATACTGGCTATTTCTTTTATGTACAACCGTAAGGTTTATAGCGACAAATAACTAAAAACAATGGTTTTGTCCGGATTTAGACACGTAATTCCACAGATGTCTAATTAAGATGTAACCGTCTAAGGCGTTTGGTTATTCAACCAACAAGACGCCATGTAGACGCCTATTATTGGCTATAAACTCCACATAATAGGTGCCGCTAGTCAAGCTGTGCGTATCAACTATTATGTTGTTCTTTTGATTGATAACAGACCGTCCCATCGCATCCGAAACGATAATAGTAAACTCCACAAGATTGGTCTGTATTTCAACTGTAGATATGGCCGGATTAGGAAAGAGTAACAACTGGTTTTGGCCAAAAGCGGTACCAGGTTCTATCGACACACTTCCCTTAATAACCATCCATATATAATCAACAATAGATTGATAATTTGAGGTTACAGCAGAGTCGACACCCCATTCAGACTTAAATTCAAAGTTGGCAGGTGGTTTCTCTCCGTATATTTCTATGTACTCAGCAACAGCTGCCAAAAAATACCATGTAGATCGTCCATGAGGAGCTAGGTCTTCGAATAAGAGTTCAGGTCGAATGTCTTTTACCACCGTATTTTGGTGACACATCAATACAGCCTTACTGATATTGTGCAACCGTATATCAAGATTCGGTCGGGCCGATTTTAGGCGTGCTACCAGAAGTTCCATCCAATCTTGATAATCGCCAAGACCATAGGTATGCCAATTCGCGATTGCGGTAGCTGTTAATGTACTTGGATCATCATTTGTAGCTCCATAGCGGTTTAACGCTGGCCAACCTGCGTAAACCACATATCTTCTGTTTGCATTTGGGGCATTTGTTTCCCACTCATCAATTAAATAGAGCAGTTTCGTGACGTACGCCTGTCCCATATTTGTTGTATCTGAGGGGTCAAAAGCCTGTCCATCAAAATTATCTGGCACAAAGCCAAGCAGGTCAATTTCCTTAGCCCCTGTCCATGACGCTGTCCATTTCTCGAGATGCGGCGTACTAATTTCGGTGTGGAAATTATTGGCCTTAGTCGGAACACTCCATTGAGGGAAAAAACCAAATACCGAGCCAAGTGTGGCTACCTTCGGATTTGAAGGAGTCGTGGTAAACCGAGCAATCCAATTGCCCACATTCGTACTGGCGGTTGCCTCACTATTCCCTGTTACCAAGTGATTGTGAAGGGAATTCTTATAGTAATACATGTCTACTGTGTCGCTTGTTTGTGCGAAAAGACCTGTATAAATCAATGACGTAAACGCCAACAAGATAGGTTTCCTTATATGCCGTTTTAGTATTTTCATTATTCATGCTGTTTTCAATTAATATCTGTTGGCAAAGTATAACCAACTAACTCACTTTCCCACTTCAATGTAGTTCAATTTTATCTATCTCAACTTTAAAGCTTTCTTTCTTTTTATTTCCAATTAACAGAGCGACTTCTTCTATATAGTCTTCAGAAAAATTAGGAAGGTTAAGCTTTCTACCTCTAAAAGAGGGATACATATCTTTCAACTCCAATTCAACCTCTTGCCAACTGCCATTGGTGACAAAAGAAGTGATATAAGAATAATAGTCGCCAACATTAGATTTCACTCTAAACTGGTATTTTTTTCCGTCGCCTTTTAGTCTAATATACACCTTGGTTGCGTTGTTGACTTGTAGTTTATCAAACCTGTGACGCACAGATGAAAATCCCCCATTGTTAGCTAACGACACATCCCCTTGAAACACACCATGGCCTTCGTCACTCAACTTAAAAGTTCCGGATGATTTACCTCCCATAACAACGTCATCGACAATTATCCATTTATTGATGTTGGCGTTTTTAGAAAAATCAAAAATAATGTGTTGACTTGACGAGCCAATCATGATGCTTAGTAGTATAAAATATTTCATTCCAATCATTTATTATGTAAACAGTGCTACCAAACACCGTAGCGAATGTTGAATTTACATAATCAACGTACAACCTGTATTTCTCCGTACTCATGATATTTACGACCGCGATTGTCGACAATGTTCATGATATATACGTAAGCGCCCATTTGCACTTTTTCTCCTTTATACGTTGCATCCCATTCTGTAAAATCATCAGATGTATAAATCTGTTCACCCCAACGGTTATAAATGGTAATGTCGATGTGGGTATACCCCAAACCTACCACTCTAAAAACATCATTGATGCCATCATTGTTTGGACTTATTGCATTGGGTATAAACAATAGAATCTCATCTTTAATAATAAGCGTTTGCTCTGCAGTATCTAAACATCCCTGATCACTTGTCACGAACAGTTTTACCAGATATTCTCCTGCGTCAGCATACAGGTGATTCGGGTTTTCGTCACCACTGGTCTGTGCATCACCAAAATCCCAGTTCCACGCCACCACATTGGCCGTCGATCTGTCTGTAAACTGCACATCGGGATCTGAAATATAAATCTCTGTTGGCGCATATGTAAAATCTGCGACTGGTTTTGGGAACACTGCGAAAGACGTGTCTAGCTGTATGTTACATCCGTTTAAACCATACACATTAAACCGTACTTGATACGTCCCGCGGTCATACGTTCCAAAGAAATTGTATTTGTCGGTTATTCGTTCACCATTTACAAACCAAACCACGCTATCTTCACCTCCAGCGCGCTCGCTAGAAACAAATACACCTAGCGGTTCGCAACCTTCATGCGGATTGAGTAAAATGGTATTGGTCGGAATGGCTAACACTTGAACTTCTATGGAGTCTGAGGATATACAGCCCGCTGCATTCGTGATACTATACACCACCTTGTTTTGACCTATTATGGCAAGACCAGGATCAAATAGGCCTGTTGAGTTGATGTAGGTTCCACCCGAAAAACTTCCTCCAGCGGTAGTTGGGTTAATCTGAGTGGGAACGGCATTGATACACAATGGCCCTATTGCCGGCAATCCAGCATCCGAAATGGCATTGATTGTTATGTTAGTTGAATCCGTATTCGCACAACCATTACCATCTATAAATGAGTAATATACTTTGTGGATACCTGCCTGAGCAACCCTTGGATCAAATCGCCCTGCGGTATCTAAATAAGCCGTTGGTGTAAATCTTCCACCAGCATTTATAGCCGCAGAAATTGTAAAGACGGAAGCATTCTCACATTGTGGAATCGATACATTGATACTGGCATCCGGGATGGAATCAACTGTTATGCTCGAAGAATCCGTATTTGAACAGCCATTACCATCTGTAAACGTATAAAATATTTTATGTGACCCAACGGTTGCTACTTGAGGGTTAAATGCTCCTGCAGTAGTCAGGTAACTTGTTGAACTAAAACTTCCTCCAGCATTGTTTAATGGTGTGATGTTTTGTATTCCAGCATTGGCACAAAACGGCCCAGCTGGCAATATAGAAGCGTCTGGAATGGTATCTATCACCACAGTAATGGAATCGGTATTCGAACAGCCCTTCCCATCCGTAAATGAGTAATAGATTGTCTGACTTCCACTCATCGCTATTGCAGGATCAAATCGTCCTGCGGTATCTATAAAGGTTGTTGGCGTAAACCTACCTCCATTGTTAACCGTTGTAACTGTAAACACACCTCCGTTTTCGCACTTTGGCGTTTCGGGATTTATGCCAGCATCAGGGATTGAATCAATGACAACCAACGTAGAATCAGTATTGGAGCAGCCATTGCCATCGACATAAGAATAAAAGATTTTGTGAATGCCGCGCATCGCTATTGCTGGATTGAATTGACCTGCCGTATCGAGATAGGCCGTTGGTGTAAATCGCCCACCAATATTTTTAGCCGTTACGATAAACAGCCCTCCATTCTCACAATGTGGTGTTGCTGCGTTAATGCTTGCATCTGGAATGGTATCTATAACCACTACACTAGAATCAGTATTGAAACAACCATTGTCATCGACGATAGTATAATACACTTTGTGGCTACCCGACGTGGCTATCGAAGGGTTAAATTGACCTGTTGTGTCAAGATAGGCAGTTGGCGTAAAACGTCCACCTGAATTTAAAGTCGTTATTGTAAATACGCCCCCATTTTCACATTGCGGCAATGTTGCATTGATTGATGCATCTGGAATTGAATCCACCACAATATTAAGACTATCTGTATTGGTACATCCCGCACCATCATCTAACGTATAGTATATTTTAAACACACCAACACCCGCTAACATTGGATCAAAACTACCAGAGGTATCCAAATATCCTGTAGCTGTAAACTTCCCTCCAGCAGTAACAGGATTAAGGACTTGCACACCTGCGTTCTGGCAGAAAGGTCCAGCTGGATTTATTGTCGCAGCAGGCAATGTATCGACTACCACTGTTGATGAATCATTCCCTATACAACCTTTACCATCGGTAAACGTGTAATATATTTTATGGGTACCAGCGGCTGCAATCAAAGGATTAAAATTACCAGCCGAATCCATATAAGGAAGCGGCCCAAATTTTCCTCCTGCATTGTAACGAGCTGCTAGCGTTTTGATTCCCGCATTTTCACAAAACGGTCCTGCCTGAGCAATTGCAGCATTAGGTATAGAGTCTATTATAACCGTAATGGTGTCGCGCCCTTTACACCCTTTACTGTCTTCCAACACATAAATGGCATCATGTGTCCCAGCTTTAGCGATTCTTGGATCGAATCGTCCTGCGGTATCTAAATACGCCGTTGGCGTAAATCGCCCTCCTGAATTTACAGGTGTAACTGTGAATATCGCCGCATTTTCACACTGTGGGGTAACCGCGTTTATCGACGCATCAGGGATGCTATCCACTTGCACTACAGTTGAGGCATAGGTGTAACAATTCAATCCATTAATTTGAGTAAAAAAGATGTTATGAAAACCTGCACCTGCAATGCTTGGATCAAAATTTCCGGATGAGTCGATAAATGCTCCTCCCGAATAAAATCCACCAGCATTCGGTGTTGACGTAATTTGGTCGATTGTATCGTTTGCACAGTATGGCGTGTTCGTGTTAATCGTAACAGGTGTAATTGAATCGACTTGTATATAAACGCTGTCAACTCCTTTACAGCCATTACTATCGGTGAATGAATAATACACCAAGTGATTTCCTTTTTTTGCATCAAACGGATTAAACACACCCATTGTATCTATATACGCTCCACCAAAGAAACGCCCACCAACATTAATGGCGGCCTTAAGGGTATCTACTGCCCCATTTTCACAATATGGGCCGGCAGCAGAGATAGATGCATCTGGGATAGAATCAACCACAACAGTCGCAGAATCATGCGCCACACAGTTGTTTCCATCTGTGAACGTGTAATATATGTTGTGACTACCTCTTTTAGCCAAACTAGGATCAAATCGCCCTGTTGTATCCAAATAACTTGTAGGACTAAACCGACCTCCTGCATTAAGCGGTGTAATCGTTTGTATTCCTCCGTTTTCACAAAACGGCCCTGCAGCATTTATTGATGCATCTGGTATCGTATCGACCACTAGGGTTATAGAATCCGTATTGGAACACCCGCTACCATCGGTATACGAATAATAAACCTTATGGCTTCCGCTCTTAGCTGCACTCGGATCAAATTGCCCTGCTGTATCTAAATAACTGGTTGGGCTAAATCGACCTCCCGCATTAATAGCAGTAAGCGTTTGTATACTGGCGTTTTCACAAAACGGTCCAGCCCCATTTATTGCTGCACTTGGGATAGAATCAACCACAACTTTAGTCGAATCCGAACTACTACAACCGTTGCCGTCTGACAGTGAATAATAAATTACATAGCTGCCCGCTTTGGCCACACTTGGATCAAATCGTCCTATTGTATCTAGATAACTGGTTGGGCTAAATCGACCACCTGTATGTATAGTTGAAATGTTTTGAATACCTGCATTTTCACAGAATGGCCCTGCAGCGTTTATACCAGCGTTAGGAATAGAGTCGATAACAACTATCATTGAATCTGTACTTGAACATCCGTTAGAATTAATGACGGTGTAGAACACAGTATAAGATCCCGCTAATGATACACTCGGGTCAAATCGTCCAGCTGTATCAAGGTAGGAAGTAGACGTAAACTTACCTCCTCCACTAACGGTGGAAATGGTAAAGACACCACCATTCTCACATCGCGGTGTCACCGCATTGATTGAAGCGTCTGGCAAGCTGTCTACAAATATTACGGTAGACGCATACGTCGTACAATTCAACCCATTGGTTTGTGTAAAATAAACATTGTGGTTGCCATACCCGGCCACTGTGGGGTCAATGTTTCCGATTGAATCTATAAAGGTTCCACCGCTAAAAAATCCTCCTGAATTTGGTGTTGCCGTAGCCAGTTGAATGGTATCGCCAAGGCAATATGGTGTGGCTGTATTAATTGTTATTGGGGTTATGGTATCTACCCGAATAACTGTGCTGTCAACAGAGGTACATCCGTTGCCATCGGTATAGGTATAGAACACAGGGTGGCTGCCTTTTTTAGCCACAAATGGGTCAAACCCTCCGGCCGAATCCATATATGCGCCGCCATAAAATTTCCCACCAGCGTTAACTGAAGCCTTCAACGTATCGATAGCTCCATTTTCACAATACGGTGGATTTGTATTGAAAGATGCATCGGGCAAGGAATCTATCACAATAGTTGACGAATCCGTGTTGGAGCAACCATTTCCATCTGTAATGGTATAATAAATAACATGACTTCCTGCGCCAGCTATACTTGGGTTAAATTGCCCCGCTGTATCAATGTAAGCCATTGAGGTAAACCGTCCGCCAGCATTACTTGGTGTTATCGTTTGTATGGATGCATTTGCGCAGAATGGCCCAGCTGGAATAATCCCTGCGCCGGGTATAGAGTCAACCGTAATATATATGGAATCTGATGCAGCACATCCATTACCGTCGGTCAAACTATGCACAACCACGTGACTGCCTGGCATTGCAATTCCGGGATCAAAATTCCCTATGGAATCAAGGTAAGAAGTCACTCCAAAAACACCTCCTGAATTTTGTGTTGAAAGTGATTGGACCCCTCCATTTTCACAGAATGGTCCGGCAGCATCTATTGTTGCGTTTGGAAGTGAGTCCACAAACACTTCGAGGGAGTCAATCGCTTGACAGTCTGTGGAATTGGTTCGGTAGTACACTTTGTTTACGCTCTGAGAACTTAAACCTGGTGAAAACCATCCAGCGGAATCAATAAAGCTCCCACCATAGAAATAGCCATCAGTATGATTAAGCGTTATCCGTATAGCCGTATCATTTCGGCACAGCGTATCCACCGGATTAAAAATAAGAACCGGTATTGAATCTACTATAAAATACCCGGTATCGAGCACCAAACAACCGTTTGTATCAAGCAACGAAAAGTAAACGCTATTGCTACCAAAGCTTGTGGAGTCAACTAAAACAAGACCACTGCTATCTACACCGTTATGCCCAAAGTAATAGCCTAACGAATCTGGCTTGGTTAACTGAAATGAATCTAACAGCGAACAAATGTTTTCAATTGAAGTAAACAAACTGTCTTTGGTAGGATGCTTGTTTACCGATATGGAGTCGTAATTACTCACACAACCGAACTTGTCAACTACCCTCAATCTCACGGATTTGACAGGAGATATGTAGCGCGTTGAGTCTCTATTGGCATCACTCCAGTTGTAGGTATACGTTCTTTCGTTGACCGGTGTAACTACCACCAATTCGGGGTTATTCTTCGACACATGGAAGTTTCTCACCCTGTATTCGTTATAGTAATAGCTTCTAGCCCCTACCCCAAATTTGAAACCTGCTTGTGTTCTTGACCCGGCATCTGTATAGGTAACATACAATTTGTTGTCAATATATATTTCAAACCGTTGATTGTTGTATACAATCTTGACCTTGCGCCAAGCGCCATTGTCTAAGTTTATATTGGCCGAAGTTGTGTTTAATCGACTATTATTCCATTCTGTTTGAATCTGATTGCTATTTTGTTTGTCGAATGCAATGGAATACCCCCCAGAAGCGAAGTCTTCGTTGGTTGGTGTTGTACGCGCAAACATATAAAAATACAGTGCGTAATAATTCTTGCCGGATGCGTAATAATCAAAGCAAACCGTAAACGAGTCTCTAATCGACAAGGTGGAGTCTTCCCACTCAATTTGTCCGTTTTCGGCATTAACGGTATTAGAGGTTAGGCTTACATATCCATCAGACGCCGTATGCGTTGCGGCGTTTTTGAGCTCCCCTGATAGTACCTTATTCATAGAATCCTGAACCACATAAGGATTGTCGTAGGTAATGGTAGGAATTACCAGCAAAGAATCAGACGGACAAATTATTGTGTCACTTGGAAGGTCTATGGTTGGATACGGGTTGATTTGAACATAAACACTGTCTTTATATTCACAGGCACTGCGCATTTTAAGGGCAAAATGATCAAAGAAAGCATAGCTGGTTTTTGTAGTCGTATTCACCTTATTGGTTTGCACGATTACCCTAATCTTCCTTGTATTTTTAGGCGTCGTACGAGAATGCTCTAGATACGCCCAGCTTGCTCCATAATTTTTCAATCCCGACTGGTAAATACCCAGTAGGTTATTGGACGCATCCAAATACCGAACAATAACTTGGCCTTCATCTTCATAAGAATTATGGCCAATAATATACCCAGTAAAAGAGGTTTTGGCTACGCCAGAATCAATCTCAATGGAGTCTGCACTGACGTCAATATCTTGGTAGATTTCTAATATACCTGTTGCGCTAGCGGCAGTATGGCTGCCAAAACCAGCATATGTCGAATCTCTTGGACTATAACTACCCGTTCTGGTCCAAGTTCCTGAATTTGACGTCCAACCTAACGTGGTCACATTTTCTTCAAAACTTGGGTTCAGCAGAACCTGCGGTTTGTCTTGCATTTCGAAGAAATACATGCCCGTTGTTTTTACCGTAATGGATGACGTTGAATCTCCGGTAGACCAAACTCCATCTCCATGTGAAATAGTTCCTGTTAAGGTAACACTATCGCCCAAACATAAATTGGTATCGTTGTTTAACACCTCTACACTTGGGGCAAAGGGCACGTCAATTACGATTGTTATAGAGTCTTTACTGCTATGAGCAATTTGCTCAACCACAAGTTTAACCGTGAATTGTTGTTCTTGATTTGATGGAGGATATACTATCGTAGGATTGATGACCGTATCTGTTAATCCATTGTATCCAAAATCCCAGAAATAACGAATCGAATCTCCTCTAGACGAGGTATTGACAAAATTGATGACGTTTTCGGGGCAGCCCGTGTTGTAGTAGAATGCAGCATTGGGCTGAAAAATATCTACTGGATTGCACGTCGTATCCGTGTTCTCTTTCGCTTCAGCCAATAGTTCGACTTCACCTTTTGCATCCGCAGGTGTTACCACTTGCACGTAGTAAGTCCCTTTCCTTATGCAGTCTAAAGTAAACGTAGTTAAAGCGTTGTTGTTGCAAGGGCCAGACGTCAAACTCTTACAATTACCGTAAAAGGTTCTGTAACGAATTTCTCCGGCTGTAGCGTCTGTATATTCTGCCAGCTTAAACTCCAGATCGACTTTGGTTGTGTCGGTATAATCAACAACAAACCAGCTTGACTTGTAATCCTTCGGACCAAACAAACAACCCATGTCGCTGCCGTCTTCACCGAAATCCGTACCGATGGTGTGACAATTCACCAAAAGTTTTGAAGAGGTTTGTGCAATGGTATCGAGCTGAAGCGGAACCGCAGTTTCGCAGAAATCTCCCGTATGGTAATCAAATACAATTTGCGGATAGATGTAGTCGCTACAGGCATGTTGGTTACATCTATTGATTTGAATATAATATGTACCCGGATTAACACAGATGTAACTTGCATAACTATTATCCATTAAGGCGTAATACTTATTCGAACCGCTAATCCGTGGAACATAGTCCAATCCAGCCAAAGAGTCTCCAGCAACTAACGACCGGTATACTCTTATACGATTCGCATCGTAACCCTTATTCTTTAAAACCGTAGAACCCGACAAGTAGCTATACACATAATTATAAAAAAGATAACCAGTTGAGTCCACATCAATCTTATACCATACCGTACCAGTAGTTGCTGGATCAGAGCATGATGCGTATGGATATGTACGCGTGTAATCCGTCGAATCTAGTGTTGAACCTGCAAAATAGGTTGAATCCCCCTGGTACAATGTTTCAGGAGCGAATACCGTACTACTGCCATACTTCGCATTAATATCATTGGCAGACGAGTAGAAATCAAACTCTGTGTCTGGTATATACAGGCTGTCGTATTTTATTTCTAACCAAACATTGTGATTCACATTTGGTAGAGCGTTGTTGTTGTAGTAGTTGGATGTTTCCACCAACACATAGTATCGTCTGGCTTGGCTTTTTTCACAGGAAGATATTTGAAAAGTGGCCGACAAGTCTGACCCATAATAACAGTAATAATAATCCTTATCAACGAAGGTTAAACCATCATTATACGTAGAATCTACTTTTCCACTTGATTTCAAGTTCGCAAACGAAAGCGTCCCATCTTCATCAGACTCATAAATGGAAAAACGCATTGAATTTATTTGCGGGTAAAGCAAGCTCGACACGTTCCCTTTGAGATCTATCGTTACATTACCCCTGCCTTCTACAACGAAACTATACCAAACATTTCTTCGTGCTGGATAATTCCAAGGGAAGTAGGCTGTGTTATCCGTATAGCGGTAGTATGCAGAGTCGTACAGGTATAATCCAGCATTGGTATCTTTTGAATATACATACGGACTGACGTGATTGTAACAAGACATGCCTGTAGGATCCTCTCGCTGAGCACCAGTGCGACAAGTAATCATGTCATGACTCGCTGGTAACACCGTATCTGACGGATGCACGTCACCCACCTTTCCATCATAAAACTTACCATCTCCAGGTATTTTGCCAAAATCATAGGCGTTAAAGGCATTGTCGAAACGGGAATACGCTACACTGTCTATATGCATGACGGGGTTTACCGTTGCCCTAGTGCCAGATGTTCTTTTACAATAGTATACGATCGAATAGGTCCCTGATTGTAAGTTGCAAAATTCTAAGTGATTGGCGCTGTAATTACAATCTTGAACGGGTGTGGCCGTACCTAGTTTCGCAGAATCTTTTCGAACGTCAAAGTCGAACAGCTTCATATCCCACGTTCCACCAGACACATTTCCCCAGATACGAACAAAAGCATCCTTAGCAAGAGTAAAGGTATAATACACGATATCCGTTGTATTCGTATCACACAGAGTGGCCTTTGGATGGTGATTCAGGGGTGTATCTAAATCACACTCCAGTATTTCCATAGGAAACTGAAACTTGGCCAAGTTGAGGTGGGTACCTGCTATACTGCTGTAGTTTGAGTCGTAACTAAGTGCCTGGTTGTTGTTTACCAAACTATCGATAAATGCCGCTTTTGACGGACGGTAAAATTTAGGCGCTACTATGGAAGAAGCTCTCGTAGTTACAACAACTCTATGTGGATAGGTAAATAAACCTCTATGATCACCACTCGTGACGCGATTACTTGAATCGTAACTAATGTCTCTATCATTACTGACCACAACAGTGTACCACCCAGGCTCTAATGGTTTGCAATCAGACGTTGTTCGACTATAGCCCGTACAAGACCAGTCCAATCCATCTTGATACAGTTTTAGCCCAGATTTCCCATTTCTTATATCACCTGTAAACAGACTGTATCTACACTGACCGTAGTAATACGCATAATATCCAATGTCTATGGTCGTAACCATTTGACTATCAAGATAAAAAACATGATAGGCATTTCTTCTTCCACAGGTGATTCCGTCGATAGTATCAGGGTTTGTCTGACAGTTAAACGAATCTAAAGCACCTGTTGAAGTACCGTATCCTGTTATGCTATCTAAGAATTCTGCTTTGGCATAGGTATCAAACTTTTGATTTGCAGAATAAAACTGGAATCTTGGTCGTTCTGTATAACCAATAACGTCATCATCAAAAAACGACACCAAGGTATATTCCCCAGGCTCTATACAAGCACTAGCAGAACTGCTAGACTGCGCCAAACAATTGTGTAAGGCCGACAACCCTTGCAAGGTATCTGGGTAGGAAGAGACACTTTGACTCGCTCTTAAAGAAATTGAATTCCCTTTGTACAACCGATGCCAAGAATTGTAATCGTAATACGGATAACCTCTGTATCCACTTTGCCAGCTGTACATAAAAAGCAATCCACTATCAGCTGTACCGTCATTATCAGCATCTCCAATTTTGAATGTTCGATACATCGCTTTGCGGTGAATCGTGTCACAAACCTCTACTGGTCGAATGGCATCATTACAAGAAACCGTATCCAGTTGTCCGGCAATAGTTGTGGAGTTTGGCAAATCATTTAAATTGTTGATTGAATCACCTTCTCCAGTATTGGTTAATGCAAATCGATTGGCGACTGGAAGCTCGCTCTGATTTAGGAACAATCTATAATCACCTCCAAGATGCATACTTCCAGAACAAGGCCAACTCGAATAGTCTCTAACCGAATCCGTGCCGAGCAACTGCATACTGTACTTACCGGGTTCTAAACAATCCAAGAAGTATGTTCCATTTCCAGATTTAGCTATGAGTATTGAGGACGTGTCTATATCTCCGCAACTTGAAGTAATCGTATCTTTAAACAATCGAAACGCGAGGTATTGATATCGTTTGTAATTATTGTTTGAACCATAAGTAAATTGCATTGACAAACGAGATTGCTCGTCTAGCTCAAAATCTAACCACTGAGACATGTTATAAGTAAAACTGCCTACCGTAATTGGGTCTGCATTGGCAGTACCACACGTATTGTCTTTGATATAAGAACCGCAACCAAAGCCTACATTAAGCGTATTATTACCACTTATGATGCCAACATCTCTGGCAGAACCAGCTGTAGGTTTGTTATTACTTGAGTCGAACGCAGATGTTTGGTCGGCGACGGTAAATCGCATGTTCTTAATGTTGTCTTTATGGTATAGTAGCTGAACCGAATACACCTCACCAGAATCGAACAAACAAGTATAATCCCGAACGATTTCACTACAATTGGTATAACAGGTATTCGCAGTAGACCAATCACTAAAACTAGAATCTAACAAGGTCAAACTCCCTCCTCCTCGACAATCTCCTTTAAAAAGGCGATACGCCATCGTATCGTTGGTTGCACACCCAGAAACATGACGCCATTTAAACTGCGTATTATCGTGGTCTTGGTTCGCTTTAAACACAAACCAAGCACTTTGGTTATACGCCAAATAATTTGACCCTATATCGGTAAACAACTCACTAGAATCGTTAATCGTATAACAACCCAATTCATAATCTATGTAACCAGTTTGGGAACCAAGCTTTCCAACAACCTGATCGCCAAAGTTATGGGCACTATCTTGGTCGTCGTACTCGGCATTAACTACGGCTGGATATTGGTGCGGAAAATTTGTTGTAACCTCTATATATACTTTCCCCATAGCTCGGGCTTTGGCACTTACCTGAACCAAATACCACCCTGGATCCATACATGGATGAAACGAACTGCCAAACTGATTTAAGGTCGTTAATTTAGCATTGGTTGCATCCGTACTACTGGGCATGCATTGATTGGATAAATATGTCGTAAAACCAACATCTTTTGTGGCAATCGCATTGGCGTTTTGTTTGAGTTCTATATTAACTCCGCGTCGAGCAGGTATGTAAAATCTATACCAAATAGACTTTTTATCATTTCCTGATGAGATTAAAGAAGAGTGAAAAAACTCTCCAACTTGAATGCTCGCGCTGTCAATGTTTATAGAATCACTTTGAAAAGTACCTATTGTAAACCCTCCAGAGCCAAGTGGTATATCGATAACCGACTGACAACTATCATTTGGTGGCGTTTGGGCAATACCAGAAAAGTAACCAAAGGTTACACAAAATACAATGAGGGAAATACGTCTGCGAAGGGTCGCAAATCGTGACATAATTGGTTATATTTTATCTGGCTGTACAAAGTAAACAAAAATTGGCAGAAAACGTAACGTTTACAGGTCTTCACCAGTCTTTACTTTGACCCCATGTTTGTCTTCGAAATCATATTTGGCCTTTCTTTTTTTTGCGATAAATTTTTGAGCTGCTTCACTTTCAGGATGAAGCAATTTGTGTTGTTGCATGTGCACCACATGATCCAGGTCGGCAATCATATCTTTAGTACGCTCTGTCATAAGGTGCGATTTAACTTTGCCCCACACGTAATCTACGGCTTGTTTATTCGGGTGCACCAGGTCTTCCTTATAGAATCTATAGTCACGTAATTCGTCGATTACAAGTTCATACGCTGGGAAGTAAAATGCGTTTTCAAATTGCTTAACCAACTGACTGGAAGCCAATAGCAAAATAGACTTACTTAAATTACTGTGATGCATTCCTTCTCGCGTGTAACGAACCGGACTCACCGTAAATAGGAAATCATGATTAGGATACGTCGACAATAAAGCACTCCAAGATCTAACGATTTCTTCAACTGTAAGCAATCTCCTGCTGAATTGTTTGGAGGGTACTTTATGGCAATTCGCTACAATTTTATCTTCAAACGTAAAAACCTGGGCACTCCCAAAGGTGACTAAATTGGTTGTTTTTGTCTGACCAAAATGCTTTAAAACCTGCTCATCAATTTCCTGAATTTTCAAGGTCAATGCCGATTGATCTGCACCCGAGACGTCACTGTGGTGATGAAATGAATGCCACAAACCATTGTGCTGAATAAAGCTTCCAGCAGTATTTAAACCTAATAGATTTTGGGCCATGCTCACGGGGTTGTACAGCGTTCCATAAGGATTAGACAGAACATTAAACTGTGCTTGCCTTAACCGATCAGACATGCGGTCAGCAAAGCAAGAACCAATGGCCAAAACAGGCGTTTGATAATCTAAAATCGGATTATCCTCAACAGGTATATCTATCTTAAACTTCATATCAAAAGGCAAAAAAAAGCCTTCCACCAAAGGTAGAAGGCTTTTTGTTATAGATGCAATGATATTAATCGCACATGTATGTCATGTCAGTAACCGTTGAATCTCCAAAAGCAAATGCAACTGCACGTGAAGGGTAATCATTCTCGTCATATTCGTAAGTCACAGAAACTGGGATTGTAATACCCTCTGACTCAAGAGATGCCGCGTTCATATTGTTTTTTGTTAACGCCAACATATCCGTAAAATCGATAAGGTAAGTAGGCAAGCCATAGAATGGGTTTTTCTTATCGTCAACAACAAGGATGTTATAGTTTAACACATCATCATCAGCTTCAGTAAGCTCTCCATCTTCGTTGGCATCAGTAATCTCCTTAATTGTGCTAATTCTACCGTCAGCATAACTGTAAGCAAGGCTTCTGTAAAGTTGTTCATCTGGGTCATCTACGACATACTCCTCTACTATATTCAATGTTCCATCAGCATTCCAAGTTACGTCAAAGTAACCGTCAAGATCAGCCCCGTAATACAGACTCACTTTAGATACTTTTCCATCTGTATAGGTAATTTTATAATTGGTTTTGTCAATTCCGTCATCTTCAACGATTTCAGTTAATTCACCATTCACATAGTTGTAATCATAAGAGTATCCGTCTGACTCTACAACCTTTACCAAATTGTCCCCATCGTATGTATATGTTACTGCGTCTCCATCACTGTCGGTTGTTTTTGTAACCTTGCATGTTTTAGTAGTGGTACTTCCTCCACCTGCTGGGTCTACGGTGTCATCCGTACATGCGCTAAAAACAAGCATGCTACATACTGTTCCAGCTAAAATTAATTGTTTTACGTTTTTCATTCTCCTATGTTTTTGTTTGAGGCTGCAAGTATAGGGATTCTTAAGGTCTTAAAGCTGTCAGGAAAAAATGCCGTTAATAGCTAAATAAATTTCGATGAATCCGCCTTAAATGCTGACACATTGTCACACTTTCCATTATCTTTGTGGGCTTAGCACAAGCTATAAAATGGGTAATATCAACAACAAACAAATTTACATCGAAAGCTATGGATGCGCCATGAACTTTGCTGACAGTGAGGTAGTTGCGTCTATTATGGCAGAAAATGGATACGAAACAATCCCAACTGAAGAAAATGCGGATATTGTATTCATCAATACCTGCTCCATACGAGATAATGCCGAACAAAAAATTCGAACACGATTATCTCAACTGAAGGGAAATAAGAAGAAAAATAAGGAACTTATTGTAGGCGTTTTAGGCTGCATGGCTGAACGCTTAAAAGACCAACTAATGGAAGAAGAAAAGTTGGTTGATATTGTAGTAGGTCCTGATGCATATCGTGACTTACCAAGTTTAGTTGCGGAAGTTGACGGAGGATCGAAGGCTATAAACGTACTATTGTCGCTTGAAGAAACTTACGCTGAAATCACACCTACTCGATTAAACAGTAATGGTGTAACAGGATTTATATCGATTATGCGTGGTTGTGACAACATGTGTAGTTTTTGTGTGGTTCCGTTCACTAGAGGAAGAGAACGAAGTAGAGAACCCCAAACAATTGTTGCAGAAGCACAAGATTTAGTCAACAAAGGATTTAAAGAAGTAATTCTTTTAGGCCAGAATGTTGACAGTTACTTGTGGTACGGCGGTGGTCCTAAAAAAGAATTCAAGAAGTTAAGCGAGGAAGAAAAAGAAACCTCAGTTAATTTCGCAAACCTCCTTGAAATGGTTGCCAACGTTGACCCAAGTTTAAGGGTAAGGTTTTCATCATCACACCCCAAAGACATAACGGATGATGTACTTTATGTAATAGCCGATCATAAAAACATTTGCAATTACATACATCTTCCAGCACAATCTGGCAACAGCCGCATATTGGACAAAATGAACAGAACCTACGACCGAGAGTGGTACATGGGCAAAGTAGAACGTATTAGAGAAATCATACCTAATTGCAGTATTAGCTGTGATATAATTTCTGGATTTTGTACAGAAACAGAAGCAGAGCATGAAGACACACTAACGTTAATGAAGTGGTCGAACTTTGACTTCTCGTACATGTATTATTACTCAGAACGACCTGGCACTCTGGCTGCACGTAAATATGCAGACGACGTCCCTGAGGAGGTTAAAAAAAGACGCTTGGCGGAAATCATCAAGCTACAAGGCGAGATGTCAGCGGCCAAGAATAAGGCGAGAGAAGGCTCAATCGTTACGGTACTTGTTGAAGGACGAAGCAAAAGGTCTGAGCATGATTTGATGGGTAAATGTGACGAAAGTATTTCGGTCATTTTTCCACGCGAAGCATATAAAAAAGGGCAATACGTTGACGTATTGATTGAGAAATCAACATCGAACAGCATGGTTGGTAAGCCCGTGGGTTTAAATCCATATTTCGAAAAACTTAAAAAAACTGAGGAGGTAGCCTAGGTATGAACTTACAACAAATCAAAAATCGATTTGGCATTATTGGCAATTCTCCACGTCTTAACTACGCTTTAGAAACTGCAGTAAAGGTTGCCCCTACCGACATTACCGTATACATACAAGGTGAAAGTGGTGTTGGGAAAGAATCATTTTCCAAAATTATTCATCAGTTAAGCAATAGAAAGCACGGACCGTTTTTCGCTATCAACTGCGGCGCCATACCTGAAGGTACCATAAACTCTGAATTGTTTGGTCACGAAAAAGGTGCTTTTACCGGCGCGATTGACAATAGAAAAGGTTACTTCGAAACAGTCAACGGAGGCACTATATTCTTAGACGAGATTGGAGAACTTCCGTTGGAAACGCAATCACGGCTATTGCGATTACTAGAAAATGGTGAGTTCATCAAAGTCGGCTCATCGAAAGTTCAAACCACTGATGTTAGAATTATTACCGCTACCAATAAAGATTTGTTTGCCGAAACCCAAAATGGCAAGTTTCGAGAAGACCTATACTACAGATTATCTACCTTACCAATAAAAGTACCGGCATTGCGTGAACGCGTCAGTGACGTATATTTACTGTTCCGCAAGTTTGCTTTCGACTTAGCTGAAAAATACCACTCACCTGAGGTGGAACTTCAACCTGATGCTGAAGAATTATTGTTAAAATATAGCTGGCCTGGCAATATCCGACAATTAAAAAATCTAACCGAACAGCTTGCTGTTCTTGAGCAAGACCATCACATATCTGCGGTAACACTAAAAAAATACTTACCTGAACAAACCAGACAATTACCAGCACTAACTTCGGGTGGTGCACAGTCTAGTAGCAGCGACTTTTCAGAACGTGACATTTTTTACAAAGTATTATTCGACATGCGAAATGAGATGTCGGATTTGAAAAAAATTGTTTTAGAACTACTTAAAAAGAGCGGCTCTAAAGAAGAAATTTTACAGGGCAATGAAGCGATTATTCAACGTGTGTTGTCTGAAGCATCAACCCAAGAAAATGTGAGTGACGAGATGACCATCCACAGAACTGAAGAACAGTTACCAGTTGATGATGGCCATCATTACATCATCGAACCAGAAGATTCCGTTAATTTAGAAGAGAATTTATCACTCGAAGACAAAGAAGAGGAGCTAATTAAAAAAGCGTTGCTAAGAAACAATGGAAAACGCAAACGTGCGGCCCGCGACTTAGGCATTTCGGAAAGAACGTTATATCGAAAAATCAAACAGTATGAATTGGATTAAATACGCATTCATCACCGTTTTTGCCCTTACTCAATGGACGTCCTGCGGGATCTACAGTTTGAACGGAGTAACTTTTCCAGACACTATAGAAACAGTGAGTATTGCTTTTATAGAGAATAAGGCTCCTATTGTTGCGCCAAACTTGAGTCCAACGCTAACCGACAAACTCAGAAATAAATTCCTCACACAAACTAATTTAAACCTCATTTCAGACAATGGAGATTTTGCTATCGAAGGGAATGTTATAGACTATAGCGTTAACCCTGTTGGCGCTGCCGACAATTCCACAGCGTCAAAGAATAGATTACAAATATCCGTTCAGATTAAAATGGTGAGCGAAAAGGCTAAAAATCTTGAGTTTGATCAAAGGTTTACCCAATTTGAAGACTTCGATGCAAGTAAATCATTGGCCGATGTTGAAGCAGACCTCATTGAATCTATTTCCGACAATCTAGCCCAAGAAATATTTAACAAAGCAGCGCTTAACTGGTAATTGAATACAAAAAAAGTCATATCGTATCTGCACACTTCCGACACAATTGGAGGAAATGAAATGGTAGACATCTCTGCCCTAAAGAAAGAGTACCCTTGGTTTTCCGCCTTATATCAACTTGAAGCTAAATGTCTAAAAAACGACAATAAATTTGGACTGAAAAAGTCAATAAAAACGGCAAGTTTATATGCTGGAAATCGCGAGGTGTTGTACGACTTCATGCATGACTCCATTTCATTTGGCAGTTCTTCTATTGTACAAATAAACCCAGGCACTGACATCGAGAAAACGATTGACAAGAAACCAGTAAAGCGGCCAACTATAGAGCCAAAACCTAATCCAACGCCAAAAATTTCTACCCCAACACCTAAACCAATTGTTGCCGAAGAAAAGGAAAAGGAAACAAAAAAAGTGGTTGACGATACGAAGCTTGCCCCAGAAGTTATAAAGCAAGACAAGATAGAGAAAGCCTTACAGGAAGAACAAAAACCAACAATTACATACGACCCACTGGTCGAGCTTCAATCTAAGATTGTAAAAGAAGAAGAACCGCAACCAAAAAGGACAACTAAAGCGTATGACCCATTGGTTGAACTCCCTAAACTGGAAAAGAAGCAACCTCCACAAAAAAGGAATAAACAAGACTTTTTCTCGTGGCTCGACGATTTAGAAGATGACCAACCAAAAGAGGAACCGAAACCACGTAAACTTAAAATGAGCGCCGAAGCGAGTCAACTTCTTGAAAACTTCATTAAAAACAGACCCAGCATATCTCGAATTCGGACCGACATTGATCGAACTGAAATTCACAAAATAGACAGAGAAAACACTGAAGATGAAATGGTTACAGAGTCACTTGCTGAACTCCATGTAAAGCAAGGAAGGCCAGAAAATGCCATAGATATTTATGAAAAATTGCGTTTGCAAAATCCGCAAAAGTTCTCGTATTTTGCAGCCCTGATTGAAAAAATCAAAAAGGATAATAATTTAGAATAAAGATGTACACGTTAATACTAACACTAATCATAATCGTTTCAGTTGCTCTTACGTTTATCGTATTGATTCAGAAACCAAAAGGTGGCGGTATCGCTTCCAACTTTTCGGGTGGGTCTCAAATAATGGGTGTAAAACGCACAAATGAGATTGTTGAGAAATTAACCTGGGGATTAGCCATAGCGTTATTATTCCTTACCATGTCAAGCAACTTGTTTCTTTCAAGTTCAAATGACTCGGGTGAAAAGTCTGTCATTCAGGAGCAAATCGACAACAACGATTTACCTGAGGCATTACCTTTCTCTCCAGACGCCCCTGCCGAGCAATAGCCTTTATCTCAGCAAGATTTGCCCCTTGGTTTTGGGTTAAATGTGCTGTCACATTTTAAGGTTCTCTGCCAATCTGACTTACAGAGTTGCCAGTTTGTACATAAAACGCGTTTGGCACAAATTGTGAAAACCGTATCCTAAACAAATTAGTTTCAATAAAAATATGAAAATTCAACCTTTAGCAGATCGAGTTCTTATAGAACCTGCACCCGCAGAAGTGAAAACAGCCGGAGGAATATACATTCCTGACACGGCTAAAGAAAAACCTCAAAAAGGAACAGTAGTAGCTGTTGGTCCTGGAAAACAAGACGAACCAACTACAGTTAAGAATGGTGATGTTGTTTTATACGGTAAGTATTCCGGAACAGAAATCACCGTTGAAGGTACAGATTATCTTATGATGCGAGAATCAGACATACTCGCCATTATCTAACTAATTATCGAACTAAAAAAGATTTAAAGAAATGGCAAAACAAATTCATTTTAACCTAGACGCAAGAGACGGACTTAGAAGAGGTGTTGACTCTCTAGCGAACGCAGTAAAGGTAACCCTAGGACCAAAAGGACGAAATGTTGTAATCGACAGAAAATTCGGGTCTCCAACAGTAACTAAAGATGGTGTTACTGTTGCTAAAGAAATAGAACTAACCAACTCCGTGGAAAACATGGGTGCACAAATGGTTAAAGAAGTAGCGAGCAAAACGGCTGATTTAGCAGGTGATGGCACTACTACTGCAACTGTTTTGGCTCAAGCAATTGTGAGCGGCGGACTAAAGAACGTTGCAGCAGGTGCTAATCCAATGGATTTAAAACGAGGCGTAGACAAAGCAGTAATAAGCGTTGTTGAAAGTCTTAGAAAGCAATCTGAAACTGTTGGTGATGATTTCAAAAAAATTCAACAAGTTGCTTCAATTTCTGCTAACAACGACAACGTAATTGGCTCACTAATCTCTGACGCAATGGAGAAAGTTGGGAAAGACGGAGTAATTACGGTTGAAGAAGCAAAAGGAACAACAACAGAAGTAAAAACGGTTGAAGGTATGCAATTCGATCGTGGCTACTTAAGCCCTTATTTCGTTACGAATACGGAAAAAATGGAGGCGGAATTAGAATCGCCATACATTTTGATATACGACAAGAAGGTTAGCAACATGAAAGAATTGCTTCCAGTTCTTGAGCAAACTGCTCAAACAGGAAAGCCACTTTTGATCATCGCAGAAGACGTTGAAGGTGAAGCTTTAGCCACGTTGGTTGTTAATAAGATTCGAGGTTCTCTAAAAGTAGCTGCTGTTAAAGCTCCTGGTTTTGGCGACAGAAGAAAAGCCATGTTACAAGACATCGCTGTATTGACTGGTGGAACTGTAATATCAGAAGAGCAAGGTCGCAGATTAGACGATGCTACTTTAGAATCACTTGGTACTTGTGAAAAAGTTGTCATCAATAAAGAAAACTCTACTATAGTTAATGGCGTTGGCGCTAAAGAAGATATCCAAGGACGAATAACTCAGATCAAAGCAGAGATAGACAACTCTACATCTGACTACGACGTTGAGAAACTTCAAGAGCGTTTAGCAAAATTGAGTGGTGGTGTTGCCGTATTGTATATCGGTGCAGCATCAGAAGTTGAGATGAAAGAAAAGAAAGATCGTGTGGACGATGCATTACATGCAACTCGTGCTGCGGTTGAAGAAGGTATTGTTGCCGGTGGTGGTGTTGCTTACGTTCGCGCAATCGAATCATTAAACAACATCAAAGGTGATAATGACGATGAAAATACTGGAATCCAAATCATTAGAAGAGCCTTAGAAGAGCCATTGAGACAAATCGTTCACAATGCAGGCGGTGAAGGTTCCGTAGTTATTCAAAAAGTAAAAGAAGGCAAAAAAGATTTCGGTTACAACGCAAGAACTGAAGAATACGAAAACTTAATCGCAGCTGGAGTTATAGATCCAACAAAGGTGAGTCGTGTTGCACTTGAAAATGCAGCTTCGGTAGCAAGCATGTTGTTAACAACAGAATGCTTAATTGCTGATGAACCGGAAGAAGATAATCACAGCCATGGTGGTGGAATGCCAGACATGGGCGGAATGGGTGGAATGGGCGGCATGATGTAGCCCCCTCCTTCATGAAATAAAAAATCCCTAGTTTTCACTAGGGATTTTTTTATGCATAAAATTTTGATTAATCCATCTAAAACGGATCGGAAAACTTCGGATTGGTCAGATACGTATTATCGGTTAGGGTATGCAAAAATGCTTTAGCGTCTGTCATTTCACGTTCTGTAATCTGATTTCTTGGTGCAATGCGCATAGAATCGGATGCATTCTTATTTGCCTCGTAGTTCAAATTAGGAATCACATCTTCATAAAACCTTATGACTTCATCAATAGTCTCAAAACGGCCGTCGTGCATGTAAGGCGCAGAAACCATCACATTTCGTAACGATGGTGTTTTAAACTTATGTCGATCGGCGTAATTATCCGTAAAACCTTGTAAGCCTTTGTCTTTTGGCGTCTTATCGAGTGCTGTGTTATGTGACGCATTATCGTGCAACAAGGAAGATGAATGGCAGTTAAAACACCCTTTAATTTTTAAAACATCAAATCCCCTAAGTTCAGACTCAGTAAGCTGAACCTCTCCCCTATTAAATTGGTCAAACTTAGAATTGTCGGATGTGATTGAAAGTAAAAACTGCTCGAGCGCTTTCGAAAGGTGGTCTTTATGTATTGTATCAATCCCAAAGGCCTTCTTAAACTTATCTTGATACATGACCGAATTATTCAAGCGGACCAAAACATCTTCCACCTTAGCATTCATTTCAATGGGGTTTTCAATCGGCATGGTGGCTAGTTCACGTAAGCTTCCTGCTCTACTGTCCCAAAAAAGATTTTCTGACCACATGAGGTTAAAAATGGTCATGGCGTTGCGGTCTCCTTTGGCACCTGTAATACCTTCACTAACGGCATTGTTATTATCTGTAAATGCCAGTTTTTGATTGTGACATGTGGCACACGCTTGGGTTTGATCACCACTTAACATTTTATCATAGAAAAGGTGGCGGCCTAAGTCTACCCCGGCTACGGTCAGAGGGTTATCTTCTGGAATAATTAGAGTTGGTAGTTCGGTGACATCAATTATAGTGGTATCTCCTTGCGACCCACCTGGCGGGATAACCTCGGGTGGTGGTTCTGGACCACAACCAGACAAATAGGCAACGAGTAGTAACCCTAAAAGATAGGTGGACACTGTCCTAGTGGACACGACCAACTGAGCGATTTTCATAAAACTATGTCTGTAATTTCGCTTATTGAACAACTAGCTTTTTTGTAAGTGTTGTTACACCAGTAGATTGTATCTCAACCAGATAAATACCTGGTTTCAACGCACTGATATCAATTGAATTGAGTAATTCATTGGATTGAACATCTACGTCTTTCACCTCCTGTCCAACATTGTCAAACACAGTTATTCTTTTCACTTTGGTTAGCTGCTCAGTTTCGATTGTCAGCACATCCGTAGCTGGGTTTGGATACAACTTAACCATGTCTTCAAAATCTACACGTGACGGTGATACGACTGGAGTTGAGAACTCTACATCGATATTACCTGAAATTGTAGAGCGTTCCTTCTGACTCACTAAGTTTAGTTCTAGATCGTATGTATAAAATATTTGCTTGTCGTCGTGGGTTTTAACTACAGTCAAAAGCGCTGCGTCAACATCAAATTCTAGTTCGCCATCCGCAATAACTTCTTCCCCTTGCTCTAACACTCTAATTTGTGTAGAATGCTCAAGTAGGTTCCCAGACAAAGACATTTCGCCTAAGTTCAACGTTCGGATTCCCTTTGATTCGGATACATATAATGCATGTAGTAACCCTTTTTCAGCATCGAACGTCATGTCTAAAACATCAACCCCTACAGATAATTTGCTTATCAGTTTACCCGTTTGAAGGTCAATTCTAAAGAGTCGATTTACTCCTGTGATATCTTTAGCTGCAAACACCATAGTGTTTAACGTTGGAATGAAACAAGGTGAACTAATTGACACCTCTGTCTCAACCATATTAAAGCCGTTGGGACTTCTTGTACTTGCAGTTCCCACGAATGGTGTAGCTGTTGCCGACATAGAAAGACTTGGCAATTCAATGCGGTGCGCCATCTCTCCCGAATTCATATCGAACAACACCAAGGCGATGTTATCGTCGTTGTTGCCGTAGGCATTATGTTTTGGCTCCGCAGCGATAAAACCCAATTGGTTTTTCACTGTAACAATAAATGGTGCCATCATTGTGGTACTCATGATGGGTAGACTTCGCAAAATTTTACCGGTTTCGGCATTCGCTACCTCTAATTGTTGGCTTTGTGTAAACCCACGAACCATTGCAGAATGAGATTGTGTAAAGAAGTAAATTGCATTATGCTCCTTAATATGTGTTAAGGTGTTGGGCATGTATTTTTTATCGGCACTCAAAACAATAGCTGTTTCAGTTTGAATGACCGTTGGGTCAGCCGGATTAACACTCACCAAATCCAATTTGGTTGTGTTTTCGTTCCATTTCAAGCCCTTAACCGCGTCTTGGGTTTGTGCTTGAGAGAATCCTGCAACACCTAAGGCTGCAGCAAAAAGTATTAGTCGGTTTGTTTTCATATCTGGATTTACTGTTTGATATTGTTGCAATTTAAAGGCAAGCATGACTTTTTGCAAGAGGGGAGCGCCAACTGAATGTCATTTTTCAAGGTTTTAGGTGGTCAATTTTTTTTCGCCTCTAATGTATTGCATTTAATTAAACAAAATAATACCTTTGCCGCCGCTCAAAGGAGGACACATTGATTTGACAGAACAAAACAAAGAAATCGAAAACGCAAAAGTTTCCGAAGAAATCGTAGAAACCCAGGATGTTTCTAGTGAATCTCAAAACCAAACCGAAAACCAAACTGAAAACCCAACAAAAGAAGAAGCAGTAGCTGAAGAAGCGGTTGCAGAAGCAACGGCCGAACCTACGTCTGAAGCCCCAAAAGTGGCGGCTAAAGAAGAGGAGGAAGAAGAAGCACCTGCAAAAAGAGACCACAATGATGTACCAGATCCGGTACATGACGAGTCTACTTTTGATTGGTCAATGGACAAAGAAGGATTTAGTCAGTATGACGATTCTAACCGTTCCGAATTAGAAGAACTTTACCACGGTACATTCAACACAGTTGAAGAAGGAACCATCGTTAAAGGTAAGGTTGTATCAATCAACAAAAAGTATGTTGTAATTGACATCGGGTTTAAATCTGATGGTTTAGTTAACAGAACTGAGTTTAAAGATCAACCAGAACTGAACAATGGTGACGAAGTAGAAGTGTACATCGTAGAAACAGAAGATGACTTAGGTCAACTTGTTCTTTCTCGACGTAAAGCACTTGCCGAAACTGCTTGGCAAGTTGTTACTTCAGCTCAAGAAACTGGTGAAATCGTTCGTGGATATGTTAAATCACGTACAAAAGGTGGATTGGTTGTTGACGTAAACGGCTTAGACGCTTTCTTACCTGGTTCACAAATAGACGTAAAACCAATTAGAGATTACGACCAATACGTTGGTCAAACAATGGAATTTAAAGTTGTTAAGATTAACGAAACTTTCAAAAACGTTGTTATCTCACATAAAGCGCTTATCGAAGATGATATTGAAGCGCAAAAAGGTGAAATCTTATCTAGGCTTGAAAAAGGTCAGGTGTTGGAAGGTGTTGTGAAAAACATGACTTCTTTCGGTGTCTTTATCGACCTTGGAGGTTTAGATGGTTTACTTCACATCACCGATGTATCTTGGGGTAGAATTAACCACCCTGAAGAAGTATTGGAACTTGATCAAAAAATCAACGTTGTTGTTCTTGACTTCGACGATGACAAGAAAAGAATATCTCTTGGCTTGAAACAATTAAGTGCTCACCCATGGGAAAGCCTAGGTGAAGATCTTAAGGTTGAAGCTAAGGTTAAAGGTAAAGTGGTAACAGTTGCTGATTATGGTGCTTTCGTAGAAATTGCTCCAGGCATTGAAGGACTGATCCACGTTTCAGAAATGTCTTGGTCTCAACACTTAAGAAATCCTCAAGATTTCATGAAGGTTGGCGACGAAGTTGAAGCGGTTATCTTGACTCTTGAAAAAGAAGAGCACAAAATGTCTTTAGGTATCAAGCAATTGACACCAGACCCTTGGGAAAATATCGAGACAAAATACCCATCTGAAAGCAAACACAAAGGAATCGTTCGAAACTTAACCAACTATGGTTTATTCGTAGAACTTGAAGAAGGCGTTGACGGTTTGGTTCACGTAAGTGACCTAAGCTGGAGCAAGAAAATCAAGCACCCTGCTGAATTCACTAAAAAAGGTGAAGAGTTAGAAGTTGTTGTTTTAGAAATCGATCGCGAAAACAGACGATTGAGTTTAGGACACAAACAACTGGATGAAAACCCTTGGGATACTTTCGAAAGCATCTTTACTGAAGGATCTGAGCATAAAGGAACTATTTTAGAAGTTGCTGAAAAAGGATGCACTGTTTCTTTACCGTATGGTGTTGAAGGTTTCGCTCCTAACAAACACATCAAGAAGGAAGACAAAACAACTGTTAAAGTTGAAGAAGAGTTGGAATTCAGAATTATTGAGTTTAACAAGGATCAAAAAAGAATCATCGTTTCTCACACAGACATCTGGAAAGAAGAAGAACGTGCAAGAATCGATTCTGAAACTGATGCTAAGCATAAAGCACAAAAACAAACGACTAAGATTGTCAGCAAGTTGAACAAGTCGAAAGACGTTTCAACACTTGGCGAACTTGATGGTTTGGCTCAATTGAAAGCGAAGATGGAAGCAGAAAACAGAAAATCTGCTGAAGCTAAACTTTCAAAGAAAGAAGAGGAAGCACCTAAAACTGAAAAGAAAGCTGAGAAAAAAGCTGCCCCTAAAGCAGATTCAGCCGCAGACGATCTTAAGAAGTTAAATGGTGTTGGTCCAGCATTAGAAAAGAAGCTTATTGAAGCAGGTTACACAACCTACAAGCAATTAAGTGACCTTTCTGCAGACCAAATAACAGAATTAGAAACGACAGTTGGTAAAGCTGGAGCCTTTGAAAAAAATGGCTGGGTAGAACAACTTAAAGAACTAATGGCAAATTAAGATTGCATAAAACATTCCAAATATTAACGAAAAATCCCATCTTTGAATGGGATTTTTTTTTGACAAATTTTAAGAAATCATGCAGTATTGGTTAATGAAATCCGAACCGTATAAATATAGCTGGGATGACCTAGTGAAAGACGGCTGGACACTTTGGGACGGCGTTAGGAATTATGCGGCTAGGAATAACATGCGGGAAATGAAGGTTGGTGATCAATGCTTTTACTACCACAGCAACGAAGGAAAAGAAATTGTTGGAATCGCGGAAGTAATTAAAGAGCACTACCCAGACCCGACGGCCGAAGGAGACCGATGGTCGGTTGTAGATATTAAACCATTACAGAAGTTTTCTAAACCAGTGACATTGGCAGATATAAAAGCAGACCAAAAACTGGCTAAAATAGAAATGTTACGACTCAATCGACTTTCTGTATCTAGAATAACCAAAACAGAATTTGAATACATTAAATCATTAGGCAATTGAATTCAAAAAGAATCATTCTTGACACGCAACGGCTGGAAATAACACTCCAGCGTATGGCATTTGAACTCAATGAGAATCACAACGATTTTTCCAAATGTGCGTTGATAGGACTTCAGCCACGTGGTATTGCGCTTGCACGAAAGATCAAATCAATACTTGAACAGACCTTTAACCACGACTCCATTAAATACGGAGAATTAGACGCTACATTCTATCGTGATGACTTTCGACGAAGTGAGAAGATCTTAATTCCAAACTCAATCGAACTCGATTTCCAAATTGAAGACCTCAACATCGTTTTGGTGGATGACGTATTATACACAGGACGATCTGTTCGATCCGCTTTGAATGCCCTGTCTGATTTTGGCAGACCCGCCAAAACTGAACTATTAACCCTAATCGACAGAAGATTTAAACGTGAATTACCCATTCAACCTGATTATGTAGGCACTAACGTCGACACACGAGCACATGACAAGGTAATTGTTGACCTGGATAAAGAAAACAAGGTATGGATTATAACGGAACAAGAAAATAACGAATGACAAGGCTTTCTTCCAATCACCTGCTGGGACTAAAAAACTTAACTCCCGAAGATATCTCGTTGATCTTTGAGACAGCTGATAACTTCAAGGCGATTTTAAATCGTCCAATCAAAAAGGTACCTTCCTTAAGAGATATTACTATCGCAAACGTCTTTTTCGAAAATTCCACCCGAACCAAAATATCATTTGAACTAGCGGAAAAGCGATTGTCTGCTGATATTGTAAACTTCTCGAGTTCGAATTCATCGGTTAGCAAAGGTGAAACACTTATAGATACGGTGAATAACATCCTGTCGATGAAGGTTGACATGGTTGTTATGAGGCACCCAGCACCTGGGGCAGCACAGTTTTTAGCACAACATGTCGATGCTCAAATTATAAATGCGGGTGATGGCACCCACGAGCATCCAACACAAGCTCTTCTAGATGCTTACTCCATCAGAGAAAGTCGTGGAAGTCTTAAAGGTAAGAAAGTGGTTATTGTTGGAGACATCCTCCACAGCAGAGTTGCTCTTTCAAACATTTATTGTTTACAAAAGCTTGGTGCTGAAGTGGCCGTATGCGGCCCACCCACACTGATACCGAAATACATCGAGGCTTTAGGTGTATCGGTGACGCACAATTTAGAAGAAGCAATTGAATGGTGTGATGTAGCGAATATGCTGCGTATCCAAATGGAGCGACAAGACACAAAGTATTTCCCAAGTCTTAGAGAATACACCATGCAATATGGCTTAACCATGGAGCATCTAAACAGTCTAAAAAAGGAAATAACGGTTATGCACCCAGGGCCCATCAACAGAGGTGTGGAGATTAGCTCAGAGGTAGCGGATTCAGACCAAAGCATTATTCTTAACCAAGTTGAAAACGGCGTAGCTATTCGTATGGCCGTTTTATATCTGCTAGCAGCGCAAAAAGAGGGTTAATGGAAAAAACTAAGGTATTTGTTCTTTACACCGGTGGAACAATTGGCATGGCGCCAAAACACAGTACCGAAAATGATAGCCCATTGGTTCCTCAAAGTTGGGAACAGTTACAGCAATACATGCCATCCATCCACCCTGATGGGTATTTTAGCAAAGTGCGTAACATCGAATTCGAATATGAATCTTTTACGGAACTTCTGGATTCGTCTCAACTTGACATCACGCATTGGGTTCAAATGGCCGAAGCTATTGAAAGCCGTTACGACGATTTCGACGGATTTATAATCATCCACGGTACAGACACGATGGCTTATACCGCCAGCGGTTTAAGTTTCATTTTTCAAAACTTAGCTAAACCTGTTGTGCTTACAGGATCGCAACTTCCGATTTCGCATTCAAGAACAGACGCCATCATGAATTTCAGTAATGCAATTCACATTGCTGGCGCTAAAGCCTTTGGTTTACAACCAATTAAGGAAGTTACCGTCTGTTTCAATGACACACTTTTACGTGGAAACCGTTGTACAAAAGCAAGTACCAATGTGTTTGAGGGCTTTGTTTCACCTGACTATCCGCCCTTGGCAGAGTTAGAAGAATCAATCAAAATCAAAACCAGAAATTTACTACCTGAAGCATCTGGTGCGTTCTCCATTAACACAAAATTGAATCCCAATGTGATTGTGCTTACATTATTCCCTGGGTTTAAGGTGTCACATTTACAAAAGTTGATTGACGATGATGAAATCGATGGATTAATCATAAAAACATATGGTAGCGGTAACGCCCCATGTACAGCAGAATTTATTGACTGCTTACAGCAAGCTAAACGACAGGGCACTACAATACTATTTACGACCCAAAGTCTTCAAGGCGGAGTTAAACTCGGCAAGTACGCCGCGAGTGACGTTTTTAGGCCTATTGGCGTAATTTCTGGAGGCGACCTTACCAATGAGGCTGCACTGGCAAAAATGATGTGGGTTTTAGGTCAGAATCTTCAAACGAAAGAAGTCGAAATTCAGCTTCAGTCTGACTTACGTGGCGAAGTCTCGTCATAACCCGTAAAATGGGTCTTTTTCGTTCATTTATTGTGGATAACAATGATATTTTCCACCAATTTTACGGTCGTTTAAAGCGTATTTTTACCTCTTATTCTCAACACATATTATGTCTGAAGAAAACCAAAACAAGAGTAATTACGGAGCCGACAATATTCAGGTTTTAGAGGGGTTAGAGGCCGTTCGTAAGCGACCTGCGATGTACATCGGTGATATCGGTGTGAAAGGTTTACACCATTTGGTGTATGAAGTCGTAGACAACAGTATAGATGAAGCACTTGCTGGTCATTGCGACACCATACAGGTATACATAAATGAAGACAACAGTGTCACGGTTATAGATAACGGTCGTGGTATTCCTGTTGCTATGCACGCCAAAGAGAAAAAATCAGCTTTGGAAGTAGTAATGACTGTCCTTCACGCTGGTGGTAAATTCGACAAAGACACGTACAAAGTATCTGGTGGACTTCACGGTGTTGGGGTTAGTTGTGTGAATGCCCTTTCCTCCAAGCTTGTCGCAACGGTAAAACGCGAAGGAAAGATTCACCAGCAAGAATATTCTATAGGAATTCCTCAAACGAGTGTTGACGTGATTGGTGATACAAAAGAACGTGGTACTGAGGTTACGTTCTGGCCTGACCTTTCGATATTCCAAGCTAGCGTTTATAGCTACGACACCCTTTCGTCGCGTTTGCGTGAGCTTGCCTATTTGAACAAGGGAATTAAACTAACGATTACCGACAAAAGAGAAAAAGATGAAGAAGGTAACTTCATCTCTGAAGAATTTTTATCAGAAGGTGGCTTGAGTGAATTTGTGACCTATTTAGATGGTACGCGCGAACCACTTATACCACATCCCATTTACGCGGAAGGTGAAAAATCAGGCGTTCCTGTTGAAATCGCTTTTCAGTACAACGGAAGTTATACAGAAAACCTCCATTCTTACGTGAACAACATCAACACAATAGAAGGTGGTACGCACGTTGCTGGATTTAGACGTGCCTTAACAAGAACTCTAAAAGCTTATGGCGAGAAACAAGGACACTTCGCTAAGCTAAAGTTTGAAATAAGCGGGGAAGACTTTAGAGAAGGTCTAACCGGAGTTATATCAGTTAAAGTTCAGGAGCCTCAGTTCGAGGGCCAAACCAAAACCAAGTTAGGGAATAGCGAGGTTAGCGGTGCGGTTGATCAAGCCGTTGGCGAAATGCTGAACAACTATTTGGAAGAAAACCCAAACCAGGCTAAAGCAATTATCAGCAAGGTGGTTGTGGCAGCTCAAGCACGACATGCGGCGCGTAAAGCACGTGAAATGGTGCAGCGTAAAGGTGTAATGAGCGGCATGGGCCTCCCAGGTAAGCTATCAGATTGCTCAGAAAAAGATCCTGAAAAATGTGAAATATATTTGGTTGAGGGTGACTCAGCGGGTGGGACGGCCAAACAAGGTCGAGACAGAAGCTTCCAAGCAATCTTGCCGTTACGTGGTAAAATATTGAACGTTGAAAAAGCAATGGAGCATAAGATCTACGACAACGAGGAGATTAAAAATATGTTTACTGCTCTAGGCGTAAAAATTGGCACAGAGGAAGACGAAAAAGCCCTTAATGTCGAAAAACTAAGATACCATAAAGTAATTATAATGACGGATGCGGATGTTGATGGAAGTCACATTCGTACGCTTATCTTGACGTTGTTCTTCAGGTATATGAAGACGCTAGTCGACAATGGCAACATTTATATTGCGACTCCTCCTCTTTATCAAGTCAAAAAAGGAAAAGAGTCGGTATATACGTGGAGTGACGATGAACGCGACAGGGAGATTTTAAGACTCGGCGGAGATAAGCCAGATAGTGTTGGCGTCCAACGTTACAAGGGTCTTGGAGAGATGAATGCGGAACAATTATGGGAAACAACGATGGATCCTGAAAGACGAACACTTAAACAAGTTACGTTGGATAGCGCGGCTGAAGCAGACAGAATTTTCTCGATGTTGATGGGCGACGAAGTACCACCAAGAAGAGCATTTATCGAAGCGAATGCGAAGTATGCCCGTATCGATGTGTAAGCATTAGGCACTAAAGTCTGGCGAGCACGAAAAAGGTTGAGCCATACCGTGCGTTTTCCTTTGATTTTTACACGGAAATAATCCTTGCAAAAAAGTTAGTTTTTTATTCAATTTCGTTTGTAAAGTCAAGGAAAAAGAACCAACTTTGCGCTCCTTAAAATTTAAGCGATGTCTAGAATTTGTGATTTAACGGGAAAGAAGGCGCTGAAAGGGCACCACGTTTCTCACTCAAATATAAAAACGAAGCGTAGATTCTATCCGAATCTGCACACCAAGCGGTTCTACCTACCTGAAGAAGACAGATGGGTAACTTTGAAAGTATCTACTTCTGCGTTGAGAACAATCAACAAAAAAGGGATTACTGCTTGTTTAAAGGAATTTGAAAAAAACGGTAAGATATAATCGATCATGGCAAAGAAAGGCAATCGAGTTCAAGTAATTTTGGAGTGCACTGAGCACAAAGCAAGTGGTTTACCTGGCACAAGTCGGTACATCACGACCAAAAACAAAAAGAATACAACTGAACGATTGGAATTGAAAAAGTTCAACCCAATCATGAAGAAAGTAACTGTTCACAAAGAGATTAAATAATTAAGAGATGGCAAAGAAGGTAGTTGCAACGCTAAAAACTGGAACTGGTCGAGATTGGGCCAAAGTAATTAAGGCTGTAAGATCTCCTAAAACAGGAGCATATACATTTAAAGAGGAAATCATTCCAACTGATTCAGTTAAGGAATACTTTAAATAAAAAATTTTTAAAAAACATTTTAAAGCTTCCTTGTTATCAATAGGAAGCTTTTTTTGTTTATAACAATATGGGACTCTTTGATTTATTTAAAAAAGAAAAGACTGTTGAAGACAAACAACAGTTGGAGAAAGGTTTAGAAAAAACCAAGTCTTCATTATTTGGAAAAATATCAAAAGCCCTTATCGGGAAAACGTCCATCGATGATGACTTCTTAGATGAATTAGAAGAAATACTAATCACCTCTGACGTTGGGGTCGACACGACGCTTAACATTATTGAACGAATCGAACAGCGTGTATCTAAGGATAAATATGTCAGTGCGACGGAGCTCAATGAATTATTGAAGGATGAAATTACCCAGCTACTTTCTGAAAATAATCGTGACGATATCAATTCGGAGGCCAAACCATACGTTGTGATGGTTGTTGGCGTCAATGGGGTTGGCAAAACCACAACCATAGGCAAATTAGCCAACCTATATAAAAAAGCAGGTAAAAATGTGCTTCTTGGAGCAGGTGATACCTTTCGTGCCGCAGCTGTTGATCAGCTTAAAATATGGAGTGACCGAGTACAAGTACCTATTGTGTCTAAAGGCATGAACACCGATCCAGCTGCAGTAGCTTACGACACAGTAAAACAAGGTGTTGAGCAAAATGCGGATTTAATACTCTTAGATACAGCGGGCAGGCTGCATAACAAGGTGAACCTAATGAATGAATTGGGTAAAATCAAACGGGTCATGAGCAAGGTAATCCCTGATGCTCCGCACGAAGTACTCCTTGTATTAGATGCCAGTACTGGTCAAAACGCTTTCGAACAGGCAAAACAATTTACGGCCGCAACCGAAGTAACCGCACTAGCATTGACCAAATTAGATGGAACGGCTAGAGGAGGAGTAGTTCTCGGAATTTCAGAACAATTTAAAATCCCGGTAAAATATATAGGTATAGGTGAAGGTGTTGACGACATTCAACACTTCGAACCTAAAGATTTTGTAGATTCACTGTTCTCAAACTAATTATGCGCACCAAAGACTTTCGCAAAAACAAGGTTGACATCATCACCTTAGGCTGTTCTAAAAATGTTGTCGACTCAGAAGTCTTGCTAACCCAGTTAAAAGCAAATGACATAGAGGCGGGTCACCAAACGGATGATGATGACGCCAATATCATTGTGGTTAACACCTGTGGTTTTATTGAAAATGCGAAGCAAGAATCTATCGATACAATACTTCAATATATTGACGAAAAGGAAGCGGGGAATATTGACAAATTATACGTAACTGGCTGCTTATCACACCGATATAAAGATGAACTCGCTTCAGAAATGCCGGAAGTTGATGCCTTTTTTGGCACAATGGAATTACCTGGTTTGCTACAGAAACTCAATGCCGATTACAAAAAGGACTTATTGGGAGAGCGTATAACCACTACCCCATCTCATTACGCATATCTTAAAATATCAGAAGGATGCAACAGACCTTGTTCTTTCTGTGCAATTCCTCAAATGCGAGGAAAGCATGTTTCCAAACCCATTGAACTTTTGGTTAAGGAAGCTGAAAATCTTGCAAAAAATGGCTGTAAAGAGCTCATGTTGATTGCTCAAGACTCGACGTATTATGGTCTTGATTTGTATAACGAACGCAAGCTGGCTAGCCTAATGGAATCATTGGCCGGTGTCAACGGAATTGACTGGATTCGCTTGCACTACGCCTACCCGTCTCAGTTCCCTATGGAGGTGCTTGATGTGATTAAAAACAATACGTCTATTTGCAACTATCTAGACATGCCTTTGCAACATATCACAGACAATGTGCTTAAATCGATGCGACGTGGCATAACGAAAAGAAGGACTGTTGAGGTAGTTGAGCATATTAAATCACACAACCCGGATTTGTCTTTTAGAACAACCATGCTTGTTGGACATCCCGGAGAAACGGAAAAAGATTTTTTAGAATTGTGCGATTTTATCGAAACGTATAAGTTTGACAGGCTAGGCGTATTTACTTATTCTCATGAAGATGGCACACATGCACATACGCTAGCAGATGACATCCCAGACAAAGAAAAACAAGCTAGAGCTAGCCACATTATGGAACTTCAGGAGCAAATCAGTTTTGATTTGAACCAGCATAAAATAGGGGAAACTAAAAAAGTACTCATTGACCGGATTGAAAACAACTACTTCATTGGTAGAACAGAAGCCGACTCGCCTGAAGTAGATAACGAGGTGCTTATTCCTCAAAACAATGATTATTTGAGGATTGGAGACTTTGTTCATGTTAAAATAGAAACTGCAAAAGAATTTGACTTATATGGAAGCGTCGTTAAATAATATTCGAACACATCACGTTGACGCAAAAGACACAAACTTTTACAAACCAGTTCTTTCCAACCTACATAATCCAGAATTTTCTAAAGCCTTATTAAATCCTAACAGCATTGCTCAAATAGGCCAGGCAGTAACACAACAAAAACGTTTTGACGCGGAGTATCGCACTAGGTTAGTTAAGGTATTAAAAACGCAATACCAGAATAGCTTGGTGAATCTTGAAGACGATTCTAAGGTACTTCAGAATATAGAAAAACTTGGTAACAGCAACACCTTAACGGTTACCACTGGGCAGCAGATTCATATATTTCTCGGGCCTTTTTTTGTAGTAAATAAGATTTTATCCTGTTGCGCGGAAGCCAAACAATGTGTGGAATCGTTGCCAAATAACGATGTCGTCCCTGTATTTTGGATGGCAAGTGAAGATCACGACTTTGATGAAATTAAGTCAACTCGGTTATACAACGAGACCTATGAGTGGGATATTGAGTCTACTGGACCTGTTGGTCGATTAGATCCAAAATCTTTAGTTCCTCTAGTTGAGCAAGCGCTACAGAGAATAGATCAAACCGAAGAAAATGTTGAATTTTTAGATAACTGCAAATTTGCCTACGCCAATTGCACAACATTTGCGGACGCCACTAGGTACATTATTCATAAACATTTTGAAGCCACAGGAATTGTAGTAATCGACCCGGATGACCCATTCCTAAAATCCAAAAGTGCTGATTTATTTGGTGCTGATATTTTTGATCATGCACATTCAAAAGCTATCGATCAAGGAATAACGAAAATGAAAGGTTATGGTATTAAAGCACCCATAAATACCAGACCTATTAACACCTTCTACATCACTGACACACAGCGTAATAGATTCGAAAAAAAGAGTGGTAGCGTATTTAAGTTAGTTGGTAGAGACACTTCCTTTACTGCTGACGAAATGCGTCAACAACTGCAGGAAAATCCGGAACGTTTTAGTCCGAATGCATTGTTACGCCCTTTATACCAGCAAGCCATTTTACCGAATATACAGTACGTATGTGGTGCTAGTGAAATAATGTATTGGATGGAACTTAAAGACGCAATGGATTCGGCTAATTTGATTTATCCAAAATTGACTATTCGTAAGTCTATGTTTTTCTTGTCTGACAAAAATATACAGAAACTTGACAAAAATCACATTCCAGTATCCTACCTATTCCTGGACAAAAAAAGCGTCAGTGAAATTTTGGCATCACGGGACAATGAATTAATCACTGGTTTAGCGTCTGGTATTGCACGAATTGATTTTCAACTCAACCAAGTTAAAAACACGTTTAATCGTTTTGAATTCCTCAACACCAAGAAAACAGAAAAACTTAACAATCAAGTCAATAGTGAGTTGAACCAGCAATATGCCATCTTAGTTGAAAAAATATCTAGCGGTAACGCTGACTTGAGTTTAGTGACGAAAATCAAGTCAAATTTGTACGACGAAACCTACAACCAAGAACGCAATAAGTTCATCCTAGGGATGCTTCCTCAAATGGATATGGCTCAGGTCTTATTCAAAAAGGACTCACATTATTTCTCAAATCATGAAATAATCACCATGATATCTCATTAAAACATTTGCTAATTGCCACATTCTTAGCTACTTTCGCCACACAACTACGCGAATTCAGTTATAGATTATAAATGAAGATGAAGAGCTTAAAAATTACCTTACTTATCACAGCCATGTTCTTTACCCAATTGGTTTCGGCTCAGATTACAAACTACTTCGAGAAATTTAGACCAGCAAAAAGATGGTCTGTAGGACTTCAACTTAGCCCTACCCACACCATGAGTGACGCTGATGATTTTCGTGCTGGTATGGCATTTGGTGCACACGTCAAGTACTCCGTATCTCAAACTTTCGGATTAAAGCTAAATGGAAACATTGGAACATTAAATGGTTCTCGAGCTGAACAAGATATTAGTGGCAATGGAAACAACGGTCGTTATGCGACATCAGGCGCAGACAATGAGACTACATTTAACGCGGGTAATTCGGCACCAACTGAAGATAGTTACTTCTTTAAAAATAATTTTAAAGACTTAAATGTAACAGCACAACTGACGTTGGGTAACATTTCATTCTTACGTCCTTTAAGAAAAGTACAACTGTATATGTTTACTGGTTTTGGTATTCTTTGGAGCGATGTTAAAGGTCAATACGAGATTGAGTCTGACGCAGCAACCTTCTATAATGCATATGGAGATGAGTTTTTCACACCTGAATACGATAACAACAACAACTTAGTTAACGCGATTAGCAACTATAAAGGCAACAACTTTACTGTCCCATTCGGTTTTGGATTTAAAAGAAACATGGGTAAAATGTTGGATATAGGTATTGAATATAAAAACCACTACACAAGAAGTGACAATATTGATGCATATTCATTTCCAGTTTGGAGAAACCGTGTATTTGACTTCTACGGATTGTTAAGTGTACAAGCAAGTATCAAATTGGGTGGAAAAGATGGAATAGACGATCATTACGATTGGTTAAACCCAGTGGAGTCCATTTACACGACACTTGACTCACTTCAAATATTAGAAGATAAAGTTGACTTGATGTTGTTAGACACCGATGATGATGGTGTTGCAGATTATTGGGACAAAGAACCTGACACAGACAAGAATGCTTGGGTATGGGGAAGCGGCGAAGCTGCTGATATTGACACAGATGGTGTGCCTGACTATAAAGATGCTGAGCCTTATTCTGAAAAAGGTGCAATTGTGGACGGAGACGGTATCATGATTGATGTTGACAAAGATGGTGTACCTGACTACAGAGATGAAGATACTAAAACACAATCTGGGACTTTAGTAAACCCACGTACTGGTACAACGGTAAAAGTTGGCGGTGCTTGTTGTGATTGCGAAGATGTTCTTTTACCATCGGTTGTATTTGACAACGGTAGTTCAAGAATCAAACCTGAGTTTTATGGTTCTCTTTATAGCGTTGCTGAAAAAATGAAATCATGTCCAGACTTAAAGGTTTTGGCTTCTGGTTATGCGGTTAGAAGTAAATCAGGTTCTCAGTTAGCTTTTAAACGTGCTACTTCAATCATTGATTACTTAAATGCAAACTATAACATTCCTCGCGACCGTTTCAGTATGGACACTGAAGGTGCTGCTCCGGATGGTGTTGACTACGGTTCACGAAGAATCGATTTGCTAAAAGTCAGATAAACTAAAAATATTTCAAATTAAAAAGGCTCCAATGTAATTGGAGCCTTTTTTCGTATACATGCTTTAGTCGTATTAGGGTGGGTGGCCATAGCTAAACGATGCAGAGGTGTAGTATTATATCTCAACTTTACCGTCAATTGCATACACCAACATTGGTTTACACTTACAAGACTAACTCCAGTCATATGTATGGAGATGAAGTGTTTACAGAAACCCTCTGCATTACACTCACAGGTCTACTAACAAAGAGATACTCAAACGGAAATTATACTAAATCGCCAAAATTATAGCTGTATGCGCTCCTACCCCGCTTTCAAACAAACTAGTAAAAAATTAAAGACATAGACAATTATTGTGGCGCTAAGAATTATAGAATAGCTATTGTGCTGAGGGAACGAAGTATCTAAACAAAAATGGTCCGCAATGTATTGCGAACCATCAATCTTTTGTTAGTTGTATGCCCTATAGTATTGATCTATAGAACGGATGACCTGGTTATATATAGGTTGCGTAAACTCGATAAACATATCTTGTGGTGAAGGCGGAAAACTTTCACGCATTTTTGTTAAGCCTAGCTGCTCATCACTGAGCGCTTCTTCCTGACCGTTATACGTTGCCCAATCCGTACTCCACACAAAAGTTCCAGGTAGTTTTCTTTGTCTTATTGTTGACCCACTTTGTGCATCAACAATTTGAAAATCTAGCAATCCGCTTGACGTAAGTGTTTTGGTATATGTCGTCAGCTGCGCTTTTACAGTTCCGAATACAGGTTTTTCGCCATCACTTGTTTTAACAACGCCGATTTCTACACTATCTTTCTGAATAGTTTCAACACGCTCCTTGACGAATGTTTGACCTACTACAAAGTCATCAAACTGCATTACGACTACTTCGTCTGGCATTATGGCTATATTTCCTAAATCAGCCTCACGGTAAAACCGAACAAAGGTGTAGTTCAACGCATTCACGTGCTCCAGTATAGAATTTTGAAAAAACTCATTGGTCAATCTTAATCTTCTAGAATGCACAGGAATTTCTTCAATTAGAACGCGTAGCGTTCCTAGCTCCAAAGCTGAATCTAGATACATATCGATTCCTGCATACTTAGGGGTGTAATCCTTTGCTGTCAAAAACTCTCTGTAAGCGACACGGGCACTTGGTTTTGTATATTTTCTAAACTCCACCAGCCCCGCATCAAAGTGTGCTTTAGAAGCCAGCAATCTTGCCTCATCAAATTCTGTTTGAAACATTCTAGGTTTTTTCACAATTTTTAGACACGACGGGCACTTCACAATTTCATTGTACAACCCGTTAAGCTGAGTATAATGTGTTACCACAGCATCCCACTTAAACCGGTCACTACTTGCTTTTGCTTGATTAATCGCAGTTAAATGGTAGTCCAGTGCGTGCTCGTAGGCCAACGGTAGATACTGTCGCGCCTTCTTACTGTCTGGATTGTTTCGCAGCCTTTTGATTGCTTGCATCGTTGCTGCATCATAGTCGCCTTGTTCAAATCGCTTTTTCCCAGTAACACAGCCAGTAGTAACTGAAAGGACTATGAGTAAAAGGAATCCAAGGGTAAATAGAGGGTAAATTTTTGTTCTCATAACTCGTTATTAAATGTCCTATGTTAGTAAAGGCAAAAACCAGCCCATTCCATAAAACACCTCATGAAAGTATCGCGAATATCATGGGTAGTAAGGGATACACCAAACTACCACCAACATTAGTACTGTATAGTTTATTGGAATTATGCGGTGATTATTCCCGCAAAACTTTCCGCATTAAGTGCGGCACCACCGATTAAACCTCCGTCAATGTCCTCCATCGAAAAAAGTTCACCGGCGTTGTTTGGTTTTACACTACCTCCATACAAGATGCGAGTATTCTGTGCCACTGACGCAGAGCTTATGCCTTCCAACACTTTACGTGAATATGCATGAATCTCCTGTGCTTGTTCTGCCGAAGCTGTTTTACCAGTCCCTATGGCCCAAACAGGTTCATAAGCCAAGGTCACCTTTGCCCATTGTTCTTCAGTAAGATGAGCAGTCCCTCCTTCTATCTGACTTTTCACAACATCAAAGTGTTGATCACTTTCACGTTCTTCTAAAGTTTCACCATAACAATAAATTACATTCAACCCATTTGCTAAGGCTGTAGTTACCTTCTCTGCTAGTATTTCATTTGTCTCACCACAGTATGCGCGGCGTTCAGAGTGCCCCACTAACACAGACTCGACAGGCACAGATGTCAACATTTGTGCAGATACTTCTCCTGTATAAGCCCCACCTTCTTTATGGTGACAATTTTGAGCACCTAAGGTAATCCCACTCCCATTCAACGAATTATGAAAAATCTTCAAATGCGTAAATGGAGCATAAATGTGGACGTCACAATCTTTTAGCTCTGGTTCTCTCACATTGTGTAAGATTTCCTTGAGCAGCTTGAAACCATCGTTCAAATCTGTGTTCATCTTCCAGTTTCCGGCAACTAATCTTTTTCTCATTGTATTAATTTCTATCGTTTTATTTTTCCCAAAATCGATTCGATTTGGTTTGGTTAAATATGTGTTCTAGGATTCCTGCTTCGACTTTATCGAAGGACTTGCTTCTTCTTTCATAAACTAAAGCAGCAGTCTCACCAGCTTTTTTCAATTGATACGTCATATAACCCGCGGCTCCACCCCATGCAAAAGAAGGTACATAATTTCTAGGGAATCCAGATCCAAATATATTGGCAGAGACACCAACTACAGTACCTGTATTAAACATCGTGTTTATACCACACTTGCTGTGATCACCCATGATTAAACCACAAAACTGCTTATTCGTGTTTCGAAATCGCTTCTCAGTATAGCTCCAAATCTTAACGTCAGCATAGTTGTTTTTAAGATTAGAGTTATTCGTGTCGGCCCCTAGATTGCACCACTCGCCTATCACACTATTCCCTAAAAAGCCATCATGCCCTTTATTCGTGTAACCAATAATCACACAATTGTTCACCTCTCCCCCAATCTTAGAATGAGGGCCAATTGTTGTTGGGCCATAAACCTTGGCGCCTAATTTAAGTGACGCAGAATCACATAGTGCTAAACCACCGCGTACAATCGCGCCCTCCATCACCTCAGCATTTCTACCAATATAGATACTACCATTTGATATGTTCAAAATGGCGCCCTCGACTTTTGCTCCTTCCTCAACAAATATTCTACCTTTTCCTAACAACATATTTGTACTAGACAGCTCTTGGGAATTACGATTTACGGTAACTATGTCGTAATCAGCTTCAATCTCCTCCCCATTTAATGAGAAAATATCCTCTGGGTAATTAATAAAAGTTGCTTGAGTCTTTGTTTCATTCTCCGATTCATCATCGAATCTAGCAGCGCGTTTTGCGATTAACCGACCATTTTCTGAAAGCAATGACGCATTTACCTCAAGGCTTTTTATAGATTGCACTAACGCTTCAGAAGGCAAACATGCTCCATTAATAAAAATAGTATCATCAGCTGCACGCTCCGGATATTTGGCGCTGAGGTAGGCCTCAGTTTTATAGCTAAGTGTAGCGTTTAATCGCTTACCCCATTTTTCAGCGATAGTGAGTATTCCTACACGCAATTCTGCCACAGGACGTGTAAACGTAAGTGGCAGGAGGTTTTCACGTAAATCATCGTCGAATAAGACTGTATTCATAAACCAAAATTAGTTATAAGTGGCTTAAAACAAACAAAGCCCTCGAATTGAGAGCTTTGTTTCAGATTGTTTTTCAATCTTATTTCTTTTTTCCGTAACGCTTGTTGAACTTATCAATTCGTCCAGCTGAATCTACGAAATTCATTTTACCAGTGTAAAATGGGTGTGACGTATTTGAAATTTCAAGTTTGTACAATGGATATTCGTTTCCATCTTCCCACTTGATTGTTTCTTTTGTTTCAACAGTAGATTTAGTCATAAACGTATGCTCATTCGACATGTCTTTAAAAACGACTAATCTATAATTGTCTGGATGTATTCCCGCTTTCATCTCTTTAACTATTTTTGAAGGACTGCAAAGGTAATAGATATTTTAAAAAATACGACACTTTTTCGAACCATTTTGCTTAAAATATATCACAGGATAAAATCGCACTTACACCTACCGTTATTGGGGTTATATGCAAAGGTGTTAACCGTGTTTTTCGCGTTGAGAATTCTTTTTGTATTAATCAATGGCTCGACATTTACAAAAATAGACTTCAATTTGCTTTTCGATGCATTCCTTTTTGGTTTTAGACTGGATCTAATTCCTACTTTTTACGTAATCACCGCACTGTATCTGATTTACCAAATATTCAAATCAAAGTCAGTAGTCACTGGGTTACTTTCAATATTTGTTTTTACTATTATTTTTATAGGCCTTATCGATGCGCTGTATTTTAAATTTTTGAAAGAGCATATTGGGTTTAGCTTCTTTCATCAACTAGATTCAGACAACAATATAAGTCTTTGGAAATACGTCACAGATTACTGGTACATGGCTATTCTAGGAATAGTCTCAACAACCGCAGTAACTATTTGGCTGCGGCAATCACTCCACAAAACACAGAAAACAAATTGGGTCTCATTGGGCATAAGTATAGCCCTGGTATTTCTTGTTGTTCGTGGTGGGTTTAGACTTAAACCACTAAGAACAGCAGATAGCGGAAGTTATTTGTCTAGTTCAACACACGTAGTGTCTTACAATGTCCCCTTTTACATTTTCGAGAGCTGGCAAAATCCAATAACCAAGCCCGAATTTTTAGGTAGCTTCGAGACTCCCATTGCATCATCAAAATTTGCCAAAGACACTATGTTAACTCCAAACATTGTGATCATTGTATTAGAGAGCTTTGGCAAAGAGTACACTGGCCTCAATCGAGGCATGACCCACACCTTCACGCCTTTCTTAAACAGTCTTTTTTCCAAATCTATTTGCTGCCATAATGCCTATGCGAATGGGTTAAAATCTGTTGACGCGGTACCTGCAATTTTTTCAGGGCTTCCAAAATTGTCTTCTACGGCTATTATTCATTCTCCACGGTCCTCAAAGCAAGTACCCTCTGTTTTCAATTGCTTAAAGGAACTTGGGTATTCCTCCTCTTTTTTTCATGGGGCAAACAACGAGACCATGGGATTCAGATCATATTTGCTAACCAACGGCTTAGACCAGTACTATGGTTTGGACCAATATCCTAACAAAGAGGATAATGATGGTGACTGGGGGGTGTTTGACGAACCTTACTTGCAGCATATTGCTGGTCAATTATCGTCTCAAAAACAACCCTTTATCAGTGGCATTTTTACACTTTCAAGCCACCACCCTTACACTATTCCAACAGAATTCAACGACTCTTTTTCTGAAGGAAATATACCTATCCATAAGAGTATTCAGTATACTGATATGGCTTTAAAAAAATTCATGGAATCGTGTGAAGGTTCGGATTGGTTTGACAATACAATTTTTATAATTACCGCGGATCATAGTGCAGAAAACTTGTTGCATGCGTATCGCACTCCTTCAGGAAAATTTGAAATACCTTTAATCCTCTATAGTCCTAAACTTTTAAAACCCCAGGCTGTACGTAAAACTGTCGGACAAATTGATATACTGCCAACTATTCTGGATTACGTTGGCTATCCTAAAAACATTACTGTACTAGGTAATTCAATATTTGAGAGAAACACCAATCAATTTGTGGCACACTTCGACAACAATACTTATCACATCACCAAAAACAACTGGAGTTATGGTGTACATCTGACCGATGACGCATTCTTATTTAACAAAACTCAAGACATAAATTGCCTCACGAATCTTACCTCTAAATTTCCTCAAATGGAAGAAGCGTTAGATAGTAATTTGAAGCAAGCATTGTACAAATACTTTTACCTAGCCAACGAGGAGTAATTCAGTCACCAAATCAGTATTTTTGCGTCATGCAGAAAGCCTCACTTCCTAAAGGTACACGTGACTTCTCTCCTGAGGTGATGAATCGACGAAATCACATTATTGATGTCATAAAGGATGTTTATGTTTTATTTGGTTTTGACCCAATAGAAACGCCAGCGATGGAGCAACTTAGCACCTTAACCGGAAAGTATGGTGCAGAAGGTGATAAGCTTTTATTCAAAATATTAAACTCTGGTGATTACCTGACTAAGGCCAATGAACAAGCCTTAGCTGAGAAAAATTCCAATCAACTGGTATCCTCTATTTCCGATAAAGGTTTAAGATATGACTTGACTGTACCGTTTGCCCGATACGTTGTTCAAAATCAACACAACATCACCTTCCCTTTTAAACGTTATCAAATACAACCCGTTTGGCGTGCCGATCGCCCTCAAAAAGGACGATATCGTGAGTTTTGGCAATGTGATGCAGATGTAATCGGAACAAAATCTTTGGTTTGCGAAGCAGACTTCATACAGATCTACCATCAAGTGTTTACCAACCTTGGTTTAAAAGATTATCAGGTACGGCTAAACCATCGAAAAATACTCGAAGCGATAGCTAAAACAATAGCATTCCAAGGGTCTTTTACCGATTTAACCGTGGCTATCGATAAGCTTGACAAAATTGGTTGGGAAGGTGTTACAACTGAACTCACAAACAAGGGATTGGCTCCAGACAAAATAGACAGTTTAAAATCCCTATTGCGCATTAAGCCATTTTCAATGGCGACAATTGGTGAATTGCAAGAGTCCCTCGTAGACTGTGAAGAAAAAACACTCGGTATTGAAGAACTAACTCAAGTACTTAACCATGGCGACATCTCACATGTTAACATCGTACTTGATTTCAGTTTAGCAAGAGGTTTAGATTACTACACGGGCTGCATTTTTGAAGCCATTATTGAAGAAAGTGGCATTGGAAGTGTTTCTGGAGGTGGAAGATACGACGACCTAACAGGAGTCTTTGGTTTAAAGGATGTATCTGGTGTTGGCATATCGTTCGGCCTTGACCGGATTTATGATATTCTTTCAAACCAAGGTTCGTTTGAAGAATCCTACACGCACAACAAGGTACTGTTTTGCCATTTCGATGAAGTAGCAAGAAAGTATGCACTAGCCTGTGCGCTCAAATTAAGAGTCAATCAAATTCCAACCGTTGTGTATCCTGATCTTAAAAAGATTAACAAACAATTCGACTACGCCAATAAATGTGGATACAAATGGGTCGCAGTTGTTGGTGACAATGAAATTGAAACCGAATCTGTTCAACTTAAAAACATGCAGACTGGTGAACAAGAAAAATTAAGTTTAACAGATATGATAGCAAGGTTTTCATGAAGCTAAAACGTTTTCCCGCATACATCGTTCATGAAGATGAACACCTTATTGCCATAAATAAACCAGCAATGATTTCTAGTTTACATGACCGGATTGGAAATCAGCCAAGCATTCAACACTTGGCTCAAGACTATATAGAATCAGCACAGCTCTGTCACAGATTAGACAAGGAAACTTCGGGCATCCTGCTTATCGCAAAAGATGCAGAAACCTATCGTGAGATGTCAATAAAATTCGAAAAAAGAGAAATAGTTAAAACGTACTGGGCTATTTCAGATGGACGTCATTACTTTAAAAACACAACAGTAGACACTCCGTTATCTGTTAGCTCAAGAGGACGAGCTAAAGTAGATAAGCGAGATGGCAAACCTGCCGAAACAGATTTAAGCGTAATAGAAACCTTTAAGCATTTTTGCTTAATTGAGTGTAAACCTGTTACAGGTCGTCTTCATCAAATCCGCATTCACTTAGCAACACAGAACGCTTCAATCTCTGGAGATGGTATTTATGGTGGGGACCCTCCATTTCTAAGATCAATTAAAAAGAACTATAATCCGCCGTCAAATGAGGAGCAACGCCCCATGATTGGTCGGACAGCGTTACATGCAGAATCTGTAAACTTTGATTTATATGGAAAGCCTTACAGTCTTAAAGCACCTTTACCCAAAGACATGGCGGTGTTTTTAAAATTGCTTAGAAAATATGATCATGAATAGACTGATTGTATTCTTGGCATTGTGCTGCTTAACCTTTGTTTGCTCCGCACAAGAATTCAAAGTAATGACTCAAGAAATTGTTCAGCTACTGGAACAAAATAAAATGGGTAAGGTCCATAGTTACTTTGACAAAAAAACAAAAAAGTCTTTTAAAAAAATCTACCTCATCGCCGCATGGCGGGGAATTCAAAAAAACAATGGTAAACTTAGGGATGTAGGAGAAGTTGCCTATTCATCGGCCAAAAATCGGCAAACTGCCACAGTACCCTTGCACTTCGAAAAAGCCAGTTTCAATTTGGTTTTGACCGGCAATGAAAAGAAGGAAATTGCAGGATTACGTTTCACCGCGTTGGCTTACCAAACTCCCCCTTGGGCTAAAAACCGTGTGTTTGGAAAGGAGCGAATCAAAGTAAAAACAGATACATTCACTTTACCTGGAGAACTGCTTCTACCAGAAAGTTGCAATCAATGTCCTGTGGTTATTTTGGTACATGGCTCAGGACCTAGTGATAGAAACGAAGGCAGTTCACTCACCCCAAACCGCTTATTTCAAGATCTGGCCTACGGCTTTGCCATTAATGGAATTGCAACCATTCGATACGACAAACGAACCCTTGTGTATCAAAAACAATTAACCGGAATTGATTCTTTTACGCTTTATGATGAGACCATTGCTGATGCAGTTACTGCGGTCAATTTAGCCAAATCATATCCATTTTTGGATTCATCAGCAGTGTATGTGTTAGGGCATAGCTTAGGTGCTTATGCCAGTCCCAGAATCGCAAATAAATCGGATGTTGCCGGAATTATTATGTTGGCTGGCCCATATAGACCGCTTTATGAAATCATACCTGAGCAATATGCGTTCTTGCTTGGCCTTGATGGTAAGCTGACCAAAAAAGAAACCAAGTTGATTGAAACGACCAAAGAGGAAGTTAAATTCATAAACAAAGAGAAATCAACGGTCAGTAAGCTCAGTGTAATGGGTAACGACCAGATGTTACACTACTTCAGAGATTTATCAAGGTATGACCCTGCTGACATGATTAAACAATTAGACTGTCGTGTGTTAGTGACCCAAGGAGATCGTGATTACCAAGTACGTTATCAGACAGAGTTTATAAAGTACCAAGATATACTCCAACATGAAAGTCATGTTGATTTCTACCTTATACCTGGTGTAAATCATCAACTTATCTGGGGTAGTGCACCCTCCACTCCAAATGAATATTACATTCCAGGACATCCAAGTTTGGATGTGATAAAATATCTGGCTGGCTGGGTTAATCATAAATAAGACGCAACTTTTCAACATAATTTTGCAAAAAACCGAGCTATGTTACCTTTGCACAAACATAAAAACGTGGAGAATACGACAGGACAAGTAGCCATTTTAATCTTAGAAGATGGTAGCGTATTTAAAGGGAAGGCCATTGGTAAAATTGGCACTACTTTCGGAGAAATTTGTTTCAACACCGGGATGACTGGTTATCAAGAGGTTTTCACTGACCCATCCTATTACGGACAGGTTGTAGTGATGACTTCTGATCATATCGGAAATTACGGCGCCAGCAATGAAGATGTTGAATCAGATGGTATCAAAATCAACGGGCTAATTTGCAAGAAATTTTCTGATAAATTTAGCAGAAAACAAGCAACTTCAAGCTTGAATGATTACCTCATCGACAACAATTTAATTGGGATTTGCGACGTTGATACGCGGCAAATTGTAAGACACATTAGAAGTAAAGGTGCCATGAACTGCGCTATAAGTTCAGACGTCTTAGATATTGATGCGCTTAAGGCTCAATTGGCCGAAGTACCTTCTATGCAAGGTCTCGAATTGAGTTCAAAAGTCACCACAGATAAGTCTTTCTTTTTTGGAGATGAATCTGCTAAATACAAGGTTGCCGTACTTGACCTAGGCGTCAAAACCAACATCCTTAGATGTTTGACAGAACGCGACTGTTATTTAAAAGTCTTTCCAAGCAATACACCTTATAGTGAGATGAAAGCATGGAACCCTGATGGCTACATGATCAGTAACGGCCCTGGAGACCCTAGTGTTATGAACGCAGAAACAAACACGATTAAAGAAATTGTAACCCACAAGGAAAACCTTTTTGGCATTTGTTTAGGAAGTCAAATTTTAGCCCAAGCCGTTGGAATGAAGACTTTTAAAATGCACCATGGTCATCGTGGGTTAAACCATCCGGTTCAAAACCTTGTTACAGGTAAAAGCGAAATCACGACTCAAAATCACGGTTTTGCCATTGACCCTGATAGTGTTAACGACCTTGTTGAAATCACTCACAAAAATCTAAACGACGGAACTGTTGAAGGAATCAAGTTAAAAGGTGCCCCCGCGTTTGCCGTTCAATACCACCCAGAAGCAAACCCTGGACCTCACGATTCAAGATACCTATTCGACGAATTCATAAACTTGTTATCATAACCAAATGAGTAACATACTCCATATTACTGCCAGACAAATTTTAGATTCTAGGGGTAACCCTACAATTGAAGCCGAAGTGTACACCGATAACGGTGAAATGGGTCGCGCTGCTGTACCTTCCGGGGCTTCTACCGGAGTGCATGAAGCTGCTGAGCTCCGTGATGGAGACAAGTCTAACTACCTTGGCAAAGGAGTGCTCCAAGCTGTAAAAAATGTAAACTCGACTATTGCAGATGCTTTAATTGGTCAAGATATATTCGACCAAACAGCGATTGACAATGCCATGATTGCCTTAGATGGCACTGCTAATAAGAGTAATCTTGGCGCAAACGCTATTCTGGCTGTCTCTTTAGCTTGTGCTAAAGCTGCCGCAATGTCGTCAAGCCAATCACTGTATCGATATATTGGTGGCGTTAATGCGAAAGTACTTCCAGTGCCAATGATGAACATTTTAAATGGTGGTAGTCATGCCGACAATTCAATAGACTTTCAAGAGTTTATGATCATGCCGGTAAAAGCGGACTCCTTTGGTCATGCTTTACGCATGGGAACTGAAGTGTTTCACCACTTGAAGGCAGTGTTAAAGGGTAAAGGTTATAGTACAAACGTTGGTGATGAAGGTGGATTTGCACCAAACATTAAGAGTAATGAAGAAGCCATTGAAATTGTTCTAAAATCAATTGAAGTAGCAGGTTATACACCTGGCCAAGATATTTTTATCGCAATGGACGCAGCAAGCTCTGAGTTTTACGATAAAGAAACTGGTTTATATAATTTCCATAAATCGAACGGACAGAAATTAAACGCTGACGAAATGGTTAATTATTGGGAAGGTTGGACCGGCAAATACCCCATTGTTTCTATAGAAGATGGTTTAGATGAAGATGATTGGAAAGGATGGAAAAGTCTAACTGATCGAATTGGCAAAAATGTGCAATTGGTTGGAGACGATTTGTTTGTAACCAACGTTAAGCGATTACAGCAAGGCATTAATCAAGGAGTGGCGAATTCCATTTTGGTCAAAGTAAACCAAATTGGTACTTTAACCGAAACCATTGACGCCATTCAACTCGCGACTCGACATCAATATACCAATGTAATTAGTCACCGAAGTGGTGAAACTGAAGATACCACTATTGCTGACCTTGCCGTTGCCATGAACAGTGGACAGATTAAAACGGGATCTGCCTCCAGAACCGACAGAATTGCTAAGTACAACCAGTTACTCCGAATAGAGGAAGAACTAGGAGACGAAGCGATTTATGGCGGAACTTTCTTCCCATTTTCTTAATTTGTTTCAAGCAACAAATTAAGGCACTCTTGTGTTTTAATTCGTGTAGCGACCAAATATCAAATTACTGTCAACCTTACAATCAGATTTGGTATTCCATTATGTTGCAAATATCTTGTGACAACTAATTGATTATCCTTGAAAAAACTTGAGCGTTCAGGCATTTCTTATTTAACGAAAGCATTCCTAGCGCTCTTCCTCCTAATTGTAAACTACAGTATCACATCTGCACAATGCACAATACAATCAGGTGATTTTGCTTGTGTTGACGATATTATTGGCTTTACAGCGACCTCCTCTAACGGTGTGACAAGCGTAGCATGGAAATTTGGTGATGGCAACAACAGCACGACAACTACACCTAACCATAGATACGCAAGTGCGGGAAAATTTACCGTAACCGCTACAATTCTCCAAAATAATGGCTCAACGTGCGAAGTCACAAAACAAATAGATGTCTACAATCCCCCAGATGTTCAATTGAAACTTGACCCGACTTCGATTGTTTGCTTAACGCAAAATAACATTTGCATAGTCGACAACTCAACCTCTGGAAACACTTCAACTACCAATACGAAGCGAATTGTTTTATGGGGCGATGGTGGCAAAACCGACAGTAACAACCCTAAAACTGGAGATAAAATTTGTTACACTTACCAACAGGCTGGAAAATACACGATAGACGTTGAACTCACAAATAGTAAAGGGTGTGAAACAATTGGAACCCTACAGATTGAGGTGTTAAAAGATTTTGAAGGCACCTTTTTTACCGGAAGAGAATCTCGCGACTGTGAGTTCCAAAAGAATTGGTTCACCCTAGATACCAATTGGTTAAAAAACAAAGACGACCTAGCCCTTGTCGAAATGGATTATGGTGATGGCGAGAAAGACACGATAACGACTTTTACCGACGCCCCATTTTATCATGACTTTAAGAAAAATGGGAACTTCACTGTATTTCTTATTCTCACGTTCAAAAATGGTTGCCAAACCAGGTTTAAGCGAACTGTAGGAGTAAGTTTGGATAAGGTTGACATCAATCACTCGAAGTCTGACTCGGTTTTATGTTATGGCCAATATTTCGAATTTGCACATCCAAGAGTTTCTGGTGCCAGTTTTCTTTGGACCGCATTAGACACAGCTAAGAACGTTGTAAAAATGTTTGGAGGTCAGCGAGTTGTAAACTTTTACCCACCAAGACCAGGCAAGTTTTATATTGAAATTCGGATTAAAAAAGGTGATTGCTCTTCATACAAATTAGATTCAATTGAAGTGGTAGGTGTTAAAGCGGGTGCTCGAATTTTGAATGCCTCACAATGCGAACCAAAAGACACCGTATACTTCTGTGATGCCAGTATTACGCACCGAACAAACAACCTTAGTTATCTATGGAAATTTCAAGACAGCAACGCCGAACCATGCACAACAGATACAAAGAAAGGTTTAAATAAAAACAAAAATTGCAATTTCTCAGCTGACCAAAATGCAAAGCACTTGTATGACAGCACCATGTGCGACGAGGTGTGGCTTAGCGTAGTAGATAACACCAATGGTTGTAGAGATAGTTCGAGGGAGTATGTGGTCATCAAGAAACCAGTTAAAGAAGACTTTGAAAGTGACCCTAGAAATAATTGTGTTTTAGCACCGGTAGAATTTAACGTAGAAGGTTGTTACGACAACCTCCAAATCAATTATGATTCCATGTGCGGTAAAAACAAATTTAGTGACTTCCGATCACCATGGGTTTACAAAACCACCTGCGATTCTTCTCGTTGGATTACATGGGGCATAGTGGCCATTACTGGAGATGAAAAGGTTTACCATTCTTGTGACACGAACGACTATACAATTGAACCAGATCGGGTGTGTTCAGATACTTTTTGGTTTCATAAAGATTTTAGGTTGAACCCAGCGCCTAGACCAGAATCTAATTTATCATTTAACGGATGTTTGCCCTCTGACTTGGTAGGAAACTACTTTGTTCCGCAACAGAAACATGTCACCGACATCTACTACGATTGGGGAGACGGCAGCTTTGACACAACCTATGTTGACAAAGACTCAACCACTCTGGCAGATTTCACTCATAGGTACACCACAAGTGGTGATTATAGTGGCAGCATCACTATGACTACAGACTCAGGTTGCTCTGGCACAGTATATTTTGACAGAAAAATCGGATTCTATAACAAATTCAACTACTCAAAACCTGTTTGTCCAGGCGCTGCGGTACAATTCAAAGACAGCATTATATATTGGGGAGACACCAATCAATATTGGAGATGGGAACCTCCAAATCAACCCAGCCGCCCTGAAAAAGTATATTGGGATTTCGACGACGGTGCTGGATTTGGAAAACACCTAACCGAACCTGTTCACGTATTTAACAAACCCGGAACCTATCGTGTGCGAATGGCGTCTGTTGATGGCACGGGTTGCAGTGACACCTCTACTCAATATGTCGTTGTAGAAAACATTGATGCAGGAATAAAAGATTTATCAAAAAAACTGTTGTGCGACGACATTCTTCAACTCTTTGACTCCTCATCAGTGGCTGACTCTACCTTCGACAAAATTGTTTCTTATTATTGGGACTTTGGTGACGATAAAACACCAAGCTTTTTGAAGAACCCCTTCCACTATTATTCTACGTACGGTAATTTCACTATCACACATATTGCTGAAAATAAAGTCGGCTGCACAGACACGGCGCTTTTGACCATTAATATTGATGGTCCTATCCCACATTTTGACATCCTTTCTGATACGGTGGCCTGTGTTCCACATACGGTTACTTTTAAAAACAACTCGGTCAAAGCAAGTGACTATATTTGGTATTTTGGAGACACAAGTTCCAATTCTAACACGTTAAGTACTAAATCTGATTCAAACGTTTCCTTTACATACACCAACCCCGGCACTTATTACATCTATTTATATGCTGGAGATAGTGTCGTAAACCCAGATAATGGCAACAACATTTACTACTGCAATTCAACATTCCCGGACACAAATGCCGTAGTACATGAAATAAGACGGGTCGTTATTCTCCCTACCCCCAATGTTGACTTTACGACAGAAGGACCTTTATGTAAAGGGACTTCCCTAAACTTAGTTGATCAATCAGACTCTATTTATCAAACCTATCGATGGTATTATCTAAGGGATTCTATAATAAGTAATCAGCCGACAAACACCATTCAATTAGGCGATACTGGTAAACTGAAAATAACTTATAGACCTACGTACCTGCCATCAGGACCATACCAACGTAAATGTTTTGATTCGATTTCAAAGACTATCGAAATATTTGAGAACACCGCATCTTTTGATTTCCGTCAAGACAGCATATGTCCAACCTTCCACTTTACTGCCAATCATAAATTAGATGACGAATTAGAATGGAATTTTGGTCATGTTTCAAGTGGCTATAGAAATACCGCTTTTGAACCCACTGCGTCTCACAATTATGCTCCTGATGTGGGAGAATTTGATGTATGTCTTTACTCTAAAAGCATTGAAGGTTGTTGGGATACAGTTTGCCAAACAGTTGAAAGTAATCATCAATTTAAAATGATGATTCCAAACATTATTACACCCAATAACGATGGTTTAAACGACCGTTTTGAGGTTGAAATGGAAGGTGAAGATATCTATGAACTGTCTATATTTAACCGTTGGGGCGAGCGTGTTTATTATAGCTCTGTAGATTACGAGGCTTCCTCTCCATTCAATTGGGACACCACAGTGCAAGGGAATGGTAAATCATGCCCCCCCGGTACATATTTCTATATTCTCAGATTTCGAGAAGCTTGTATTTACGACGGGAAGAAAGAGAAGTTCAGTGGAACAATCACTGTGATATACGATTGACCCGGTTCTATTTTATCGTTAAGTTAAGTTTGTCTTTAAGCAATAAAAGTGTAGGATTTTTCTTAGCCATGACATCAAACTTTTCTTGTCCGGTGTAGGCTCGAGTCCCTTCTGCTTTTTTCTTAATTTCTTTAATATCGACCAACAGACCAGGATGATTCATAGTCGCTCTCAAATGTTGTAAGAACTCTACTTTGACCTCCTCTAACTGTATTCGGTGTTGTTTAATTAACTCAATAAGAACATTGTTTTCTTGTACTACTGGTTTGATAAAAGAAAATAAAGAAAGCTGAATAGATCTATCTTCAGACTTCAATTTTGCCACAAAGGATTCAACCGCTTTATCCAACTCTGATTGAGAAATCTCTTTGTCGTGATGTTCGACAGTGTGACTCTCTTTATTTGTTTCATTTACCTCCGTATGCTGAGGCTTTATATCACCACTTAGTAGGTCATCTAGGTTTCCAAGTTTTGCAACGTCATTTGATAATTTCTTTTTAATTACCGCTTTAACAGGCGTCACTTCTGGTTGAATTTGGGCGGCTTCAATGGCTTCCTTATCCTCAGTTTGCTCAACTACTTCAACCTTCTCTTCTATAGTTTTAGAAGCCGTTTTAGACGGAGCGATTTCGCCCGAGGCTACTTTTGTGAGGTTTATGGACTGACTAAACTTTTTTTTTTCGTCGCCAGCAATTAAGCTTGGCAGGTAACACATTTTTATCAAAGCAAGCTCAACATGTAACCTTTGATTTCTGCTCGCTTTATATCCTAAATCAAATTGATTTGCGATGTTTATGGCATTGACCAAAAATCCTTGACTCATGTTTGCTGAAGTATCAAGATACTGCTGGTGGATATGCGGCGGTACATCCAATAATTTTACGGTTTCTGGACTGCGACCGACCATTAAATCTCGAAAATGGTTGGCCAATCCATTTAGGAATATCTGCCCATCAAATCCATTTGACAATATTTCATCATAAATCAAGAGAACATCTCCAACGTTCTGTTGACCGAAAGCGTCCGTAATCTTAAAATAATAATCGTAATCGAGAACGTTTAAGTTTTTGACGACATCTTCATAACGGACATGCTTATCACCAGATATACTCACCATCTGGTCGAATATGGACAATGCATCTCTCAAAGCACCATCGGCTTTTTGAGCAATAATATGCAGTGCTTCATCCTCCATTATTAGATCCTCAGATGCACCAATTCCTTTAAGATGAGCAATGGTATCTTCAACTGAAATTCTATTAAAAGTAAACACTTGGCACCGCGACAGGATCGTTGGCAATATTTTGTGTCTTTCTGTAGTCGCTAAGATGAATATCGCGTACGCAGGGGGTTCTTCAAGTGTTTTCAAAAACGCATTAAATGCAGCCGTTGACAACATGTGCACCTCATCAATAATATACACTTTGTACTTCCCAACTTGAGGTGGAATACGCACCTGTTCGTTCAATAGCCTGATGTCTTCTACACTATTATTAGAAGCCGCATCTAACTCAAAAATATTGTACGAAAAATCATAGGAATCATCTTCGATACTTTCCTTATTGATTTCTTTGGCTAAGATTCTAGCACAGGTCGTTTTACCAACACCTCTAGGACCATTAAATAAAAAAGCCTGAGCAAGTTGATTGTTTTTTATTTCATTTATCAGCGTTCTTGTAACGTGTTCTTGACCGACTACAGTGTCGAATGACTCTGGTCGATACTTACGTGCTGATACAACAAAACTATCCATCTCTTCACAAAAAAAGGACTTTTAACTTTAAATGACGAACGTATTGGAATTTAAAGTTTCACACATTTTTAACGCATTTTTAATCAGCATTTTGTAGTGTAAACCCAAAGGTCGTCCCTTTGCCTTCTTCACTACGAACCTTTATAGTTTGCGCATGTGCCTCCACAATATGCTTCGCAATGCTTAGCCCCAATCCTGAACCTCCAGCTTCACGCGTTCTGCTTTGCTCCACTCTATAAAATCGCTCAAAAAGACGCGGCAACGCATGTTCCGGAATCCCATCTCCATTGTCAGAAATCTCAATTAAGATGTTTTCGTCCATATCGTAAATTCCACAAGTCACTGTGCCGGATTCTTTGCCATACTTAATGGCATTGACAACCAGGTTAATCAAAACCTGTTTAATCCTTCGGCGGTCAGCATTTACATGAAAACCTACATCGGCACTTTGTCTAAAACCACTGGTGATTTTTCTTTCTTTTAATAAATAATCAACTTCATCGTACACTTCTTCAATCAACTCTCGTATATCGAAAACAGTCATATCCAACTTTACATTCCGCGTTTCCAACCTACTGATTGAGGTCATGTCGTCAACAAGTTCGATCAAACGGTCGACACTTTTTGAGGCTTTATATAAAAAGTTGTAGTTCACTTTTGGATCAGACAAAGCTCCTTCTAACAAGGTGTCGATGTAACCTTGCATTTGAAAAATGGGGGTTTTAAGCTCATGAGACAAGTTACCTACAAATTCTCTCCGATAGTTCTCCTGCTCTTGTAACATCGCAATTTCATCCTTCCTTTCTTTTGCCCATACCGAAACATCGTCGGAAACCTGATCGATTAATGCATCATCGTCTTGATGTAAATGTTGGGTATTTGACTGATGAATGATTTTATAAATAATCTTAATTTTTCGATAGATAAACCGTTCAAGAAGTAATTTGATTACGTAATAACTGACACCAAAGGTCAATACAAATAAAACGAGCACCTTCCAAATCGCAATATCTGAGAAAAGCATAAATAGGATTGGTATAACCGACGACAGAAAGGCTGACGTAACCGCTATTTTATTGGGAGATGAATTCGAATTCATTTGAACAAAAATAGTTAAACCAAAAGGGTGTTAAACAGAACTTACCCGACGAATTTATACCCTACGCCTTTAACCGTAGATATTTTGTCGTCACCAATTTTCTCGCGTATTTTTCGAATATGGACGTCAATTGTTCTATCCACCACGAATACTTCTGTCCCCCACACTTTTCGCAAAATCTTTTCGCGGGTAAATACTTTGGCGGGTTTGGAGGCCAACAAGTAAAGCAAATCAAATTCCTTTCTTGGTAATGTTAGTTTCTCCCCATCCAATGTTACTACATACTCGTTGGGGTTTACAATAAGATCGCCATGGTGCAGTACGACGCCTAAATCTGGTTCATGTTGACCACTTTGACGTTTCATAATAGCATGTACCCTACTGATTAACGCGCGAGGTTTTATTGGCTTTGTGACATAATCATCACCCCCAGCGTCAAAACCTGCTATTTCAGAATATTCTTCACTTCTTGCCGTAAGAAACATAACAAAGGGTCGGTGCAACTGCTCATCTTCTCTGATTTCACGACAAGCTTCAATGCCATCCATTCCTGGCATCATCACATCCATGATTATTAGGTCAGGTTGAAAAGATTTGGTAACCAAAACAGCGTCTGCACCAGAATTGGCCGACTTTACTTCGTAACCTTCTTTTTCTAAATTGTAGCAGATGAATTCGACAATATCAACTTCATCATCTACAACAAGTATTTTAGAACTCATGGAATTTTAATATTCCTGCAAGTTCGTAAACTTAAAGTGAAATAAACCGAATCCTACGTTAAGAAATAGTTAATTGAATAATTCAGACAGCTTTAACTCGAGTGCTGGGCCACGTAAATCCTTACCAATTATTCTACCTTCTTTGTCCAACAAGAAAGTTTTTGGAATCCCCGACACTTCATACAAAGCAGCCGCAGAACTCTTCCAGCCTTTCAAATCACTTACGTGTGTCCAGGTTAAGTTATCTTGAATAATTGCCTGCTTCCAGCGATCCGCGCTATTGTCGAGCGACACGCTAAATACTTCAAATCCTTGATCATGGTATCTGTTGTACACCTTCACTACATTTGGGTTTTCTGCACGACATGGTCTACACCACGACGCCCAAAAATCAACAAGTACAACCTTACCGCGCAAGGAAGAAAGCTTAATTTTTTCTCCTGATGGACTTAACAGTTCAATTTCAGGAGCAAGACCACCAATTTCCAACGCTCCAATAGAAGCAATACGTTGTTCCAATCTGTCTGTAAAAAGTGTATTCGGCGCATCTGCCTTTAATCGCTTCATGGCATTATCCAATAACGCGACATTCGGTTTCTGAACTACGTAAGTAACCGCAAAAAAGGTAGCTGGGCCACCCTTTTGTGTACTTACAAAATTAGAAATATCGGTATCCATTTTGCGCTGCAATGCCATGATTTGGGTATTGTACGCTTTAATAGTGCTATCGCCCGCTTCTCTCGGGTTTATATTTTTATACTGCTGCTGGAAATCGTAACTCGCCTTGTTGTTTGTTAGGTAGATGTCGTACAAAGATTTTAGTTGTTCGTTTTGTTTGTCTCCCTTTACCTCAGTCAAAATGAACTGGTCAATTTCTAGATTTAATTCAAGTGCTAAGCCGTTTTCTAAAATTACCGGCACCCCTGGAGGCTTTAAAGAATTTACCGTCACATAATAGAACATCGTTGTATCAGCATGCGCTTCAATCTTATATTTCCCTTTTTCATCTGCTCTTACCGAATCAATAAACGTCAGTTGACCACCTTCAAGTTTTTGAAGAACAATTAACTCCCCTGCTCCGTTAGACACTTTACCTTTAAGTATGAAATTATCGCCTGAAGGCTTTTGGAGTGCTGTTTCGTTTGCTGGTGCACTGTCCAACACTTCTGAGTCATTTGCTGCACTCTGGTTACCACAACCAACTACGGCAACGGCCGAGATTAATAAGGTAATAACTAATGTCGTTATTCTATTTCGATTTGTACGTTTCATATATTTCTTGTAACAATTAATATGCCTAATTGTGTGTTATTCGCCTAATGCTTCTCTCAGCAGTTTTGTAGCCATTTTGGGATCTGCCTTTCCGCCACTTCGTTTCATCACTTCTCCCATAAACAAACCCAACAAGCCCTTCTTACCATTTTTATAGGCCTCAACCTTGTCTGGAAATTCTCCAAGAACCTGTTGTACCAAGTCAATGATGAAGTCGTCATCGCTGTTTTGAATCACGTTGAGCTCTTCAGCCAGTTCTTTAGCTTTACGCGACGGACTTTCCACAAGCGCGGGAAACAAAGTTTGCTCGCCAACGGCATTGCTAATAACACCTTCGTCTATTAGACGTATTATCTCTGCAATTTGTAACGGCTGCAATGCGAAATCTGACAATTCTATTGCATTTCTATTTAAATATCCACGCACAGCACCCATTAAATAATTGGCTGCAGCTTTGTAATTCGTCGTGTGTTCTAAAATTTGAAGGTAATACTGGGCAGTTTCTTTATTTTCTGTTATTACCTGGGCGTCGTAATGTGACAAACCGTATACCGTTGTAAACTCTTTGTACAACTCTCCTGGCAACTTGGGCATACCCTCACGTGTTTCATTAATCCACTCTTGAGATACAACCAAAGGCGGCAAATCCGGTTCGGGGAAATAACGATAATCCGTGGCTACCTCTTTTGCTCGCATCGAAAAGGTTTCCCCTTTCACTGCGTCAAAACTTCTTGTTTCTTGAACAACAGGGATATTCGCCTCAACACTTTCTATTTGTCGAGCAGTCTCGTATTCGATTGCTTTGCGCACGTTACTAATGGAGTTCATGTTTTTTACCTCCACCTTAGTCCCAAACTCACTAGCACCTTTCAGCATCACAGAAATATTGGCATCGCAACGCAGCGAACCTTCTTCCATATTACCATCACATACCTCCAGATATCGCACCAGTTTTCTAACCTCACTAACGAACAGCCCTGCCTCCTCCCCGGTTTTTATCACCGGTTCCGTTACAATTTCGATTAGTGTTGTACCCGCACGATTGTAATCAATCAAAGAGTGGTACATATCCATATCGTGAATACTTTTCCCAGAATCTTCTTCTAAATGAATACGTGTTAGTTGGATGTTTTTCTCCTCGCCGTTTTCCTTTTTTATGGCAACAAATCCATTTTCGCACAAGGGTGTTTTGTCTTGTGTGATTTGATACCCTTTAGGCAAATCGGCATAGAAGTAATTCTTTCTGGCATACAGGCAGTAAGGCGTGATATCACAACCACAAGCAATCCCGACCTTTAAGGCCATGTTTATGGCTTCTTTATTATGACGCGGAAGTGTTCCTGGATAGCCAAGGTTTACAACACTAATATTCGTATTTGGCATAGCGCCATATTCAGCTTCGTCTGTACTAAAAGCCTTCGTATTTGTGAGCAATTGTGTGTGGATTTCTAGTCCAATAACAACCTCGTATTTTTCTGCTGCAGTTCCCATTTTTAGGTGGGTGCAAATGTAAGACGAAAAATGGTCAGGTAGAATAAATGTATTTCCAACTTGATTGAATCCTTACTTTGGATATTACCTTTGGTCTTCAAATATGAAATACAACAAAACACTCGGCATTTTCTTTTTAGCCGCAGCCACCTTCCTGTTTCAGTTCGGCTGTAATTCGAAACCAAAAGAATTGGTTGACACAGTACTATACAATGGCAATATATATACCTGCGATAGTGCATTCCAATCCGTATCAGCGGTTGCCATTCTGAATGGAGAAATCGTGGCGGTTGGTGATGATAAAACTATCTTAAATGGGTTTGAGGGTAAAAAGTACATAGACCTAGACCAAAAACCCACCTATCCCGGTTTTATTGACGCACACAGTCATTTTTATGGATACGGTAACGACCTCCAGGAATTGGACTTAAAATCCAGTACCTCTTTTGAAGATATGATTAACCTCACAGTTGCGTTTGCTCAAAAAAGACAACCAAACTTCATTATTGGGCGTGGGTGGAATGAAGAAAACTGGGTGATTAAGGGGACTATTAACAAGACTCGATTAGACATTTTATTTCCAAACATTCCAGTATTTCTTCAGCGTATTGATGGACATGCGGCACTTTGCAATCAAGCTGCATTAGATTTGGCCAGTATTGACGTAAACACCTTTATTGAGGGTGGCCGGATAGAAAAGATGGGGCCATTCTTGACCGGGATATTGGTCGACAAAGCGGCTGGACGTGTTATGCAATTTCTACCAGAACCATCAAGAGCGCAAAAAATCAACGCACTAATTGATGCCCAAAACGCTTGTTACCAAGCTGGTTTGACCACCGTTACTGACGCAGGTTTAGAACAAAGTGTTATAGTATTAATGGACTCCTTATTGCGGTCTAAGGCCTTAAGTATTCAACTTTATGTGATGTCTAATCCCGACACGAATGCACTTAACACATTGATACATAACAAAGCCTTAATGCAAAATCAGAAGCTAGGTTTCCATTCTGTGAAGTTGTATGCTGATGGTTCGTTAGGAAGTAGAGGCGCTTTACTAAAAATACCTTACTGTGATGACTCTTTGCAAATTGGCTTGCTTCAGCATCCCATCGCATTTTACGAATCCCTTATTGACTACTGTTATAATCACAACTTACAAGTAAATACACATTGCATTGGAGATAGTGCGAATAAACTGTTGTTGGATTTATATGGTACGCGATTAAAAGGTGAAAACGATCTTCGTTGGAGAATAGAGCATGCCCAAGTAGTTGATCCAACTAATTTTTCTTTATTCTCTCAATTCGACATAATCCCGAGTATTCAGCCTACCCATGCAACTTCAGACGCTTCGATGGCGCAGAAAAGATTATGCGACCACTCGACCATGAGCGGTGCTTATGCCTATAAGTCTTTGCTTGACGAAACTGGATTGGTTGCATTTGGTACCGACTTTCCGGTTGAATCAATTGACCCCATTGCCACTTTTTTTTCGGCGGTAAAAAGACGAACAAAAACGGGTGAGGTATTTAAACCTGAGGAGGCTATTAACCCAATAAACGCTTTACTGGGAATGACCAGATGGGCTGCCTTCGCGTGCAGACTTGATGACAAAATAGGAAGCATAGAAGTTGGCAAATTAGCCAACTTTACAATTTTAAATCAAGACATGATGACAGCGTATGATCGAGGAAGGATTTCCAACATCATGACCATATCAGACGGCACTATTGTTTACAACAACGGTACAATTATGCCCACATCTGAGCAGCCTTAAAATTGTTCAATTTCGAACCCAGACGTCTTTACCGCAGCAATTACAGCGTTTACGTTTTCGTCATCTAACGATACATGTAACACCTTGTCTGCATTGTCGGTGTCTACATGCCAAGACTCTATATTGTCTAACTCGTTTAGAATTGGTGTAACTGTGCGCACACAATTCATGCAGTTTATGGTAGTTTTAAATGTATACGAATTCATATTTTTATCTTTTTTAATCTCAAACTATTCAACAATACGGAAACAGAACTTAGAGACATCGCCGCTCCAGCAATCATCGGGTGCAACAAAAAACCATTTATTGGATATAAAACCCCAGCGGCAATTGGGATTGAGATAATGTTATAAATAAAAGCCCAAAAGAGATTGGTCCTAATCGTTTTTATAGTCCCACGTGATAACCTTAAAGCTTTTACAACATGTTGCGGATCTGAATGTATCAATGTGATACCAGCACTTTCCATGGCAATATCTGAACCACTCCCCATCGCTATACCAACATCTGATTGAGTTAAAGCAACAGCATCATTAACGCCGTCTCCCAACATAGCAACAACATTTCCTGTGGCTTGCAACCTGACAATATATTGCGCTTTTTCTTCTGGCGACTGTCCACCCAAGTATTCTTTTATTCCTAATTCCATTGCCACTTTACTTACAGCAGATTCATTATCCCCTGAAAGTACTACCGGCTTAACACCTAGTTTTTTTATACTGTCTATAAAAGCCTTTGAAGTAGGTCTTACAGAATCCCCTAAGGCGAAAGCAGCTATGACTTGCCCATCGATAGCGAAAAAGACAGTAGAAATGGGTTTGTCTTTCCAACTTAAACTGCGTTCAAGTATTTGCGTAGACATGTTAGCTTGTTCGAAATCGATAAGCTTTAAGCTACCAACTAGGCACCTTTTGCCATCAAACATTGCCGTCATCCCCATACCCACTTTATTTTGGACGGTATCAATTGAAGCCGCTGGTAAAGTATTAGACTTGCAATAGGTCAAAATTGATTTGGCCAACGGATGCGTACTACTATTCTCGACTGCACAAAGTACAGCTATGTACTTTTCACGATGAGCTGAATCAATCCATATTGAATCAACAACGGTCGGTTGACCTTTTGTTAAGGTACCTGTTTTATCCAAAATAATGGTGTTCGCTTTATACAGCGCCTCTAGGGCTTGTGCATCACGAATTAAAATCCCGTTATGGCTACCAACGCCAACACCAACCATTAAAGCAGTTGGAGTTGCCAAACCTAAGGCACAAGGGCAAGCAACGATTAAAACCGTTATACTCGCTGTTATTGCAAATTGATACTGAGGTATTGGCCCAAAAACATACCAGACAGTAGCTGTGAGAGCCGCCACCAATATTACGACTGGAACAAAGATGGAAGCAATTTTGTCAACCGTTTTCTGTATTTTGGGTTTACTATTCTGAGCACTTGAAACTAACCGAATCATTTCAGACAACGTAGTTTGCTCGCCAACTTTTTTTGCCAAAACCTGTACTACGCCATCCTGATTAATACTACCCGCAATGACTTCGCTCCCTTTTTGCTTTTCGATTGGCAATGACTCTCCTGTCATTAAAGACTCATCCGCAGTGGTGTTCCCACGTTTGATTTTACCGTCTACTGGAAACTTCTCACCTGGCTTAACCAGTACTAAATCCCCTAGCATAATTTCGTTCGTAGGAATCTCCACCTCTACTCCGTTTCTAATCACCGTTGATTGGTTGGGTGTTAAACCAATTAACTTTTGAATTGCGGCTGTGGTTCTGTTCTTGGCGATTTCTTCTAAGTACCTGCCAAACAAAATGAATGTTATTATCACTACGGCCGACTCATAATATACGTGCCCCACCATTCCGTTGAAGGACAAATAACTTGGCCAGACGGTATTCAGTAGGCTAAAAAGAAAAGCGATACCGGTGCTTAACGCAACCAAGGTGTCCATAGTTGACGACCTATGTTTTAACTGTTGCCAAGCCTTGATAAAAAATCCGCTACCGGAATAGAACATTACGGGCAGCGTTAGCAGCAGAAGCACAAAATTTAACCCGTTAAATGCGTCCATAAAAAACATGGACAATACAAAAACGGGTAAGCTAAACAGCACGGCTACAATCAACTTCTTCCTTAGCGTGGCAGACCTACGATTTGTTTCTTGTTGTAGAATTGACGTATCACTGGCGTCGTCGATTAAGAGTTGGTATCCAATTTCTGACGCTTTGGACTTAATTTGATTTATGTCGATTGTATCGGAATCGTACTCAACTTCTACTTGTTGGCTGGCATAATTAACCTGAATATGCGCTATACCGTTTAGGTCTTTCAAAAAAGTTTCTAAACTAATCGCACAGGATGCACAGGTCATGCCTAAAACTGGTAATCTCTGTAATACTTGTGACATCTTTTATTATTAACGTCTAAGATAGCCAAAGCGTTTTATGGTTAGACCATAAATCAGTCGGCCAAAGAATATGATTTAACGTAATCCTTTGTCTAAAGGCTTCTTAGCTCAACTCAAATGCAAGCTCTACCAATTTAACTTGCTCTTCCAAATGTACATTAGCGTAACCTGTTGAAGGAGATGAACTAGATCTTCTGCTTATAACCTTCAAATCAAAAGGCAAATCGTACCTTAGAAGATGCGTCCAAGCACCCATATTTTTTGGTTCTTCTTGTACCCATTTCCACTCGGCGTTTGTATACTTCTTGGCCAGGGCCTCCAACTGGTTTTCAGCCAATGGATATATTTGCTCAAGTCTTATGACTGCAACATCCGAGCGCTTTTCAACCTGTTGCTTCTTCAATAAATCGTAGTATACTTTTCCGGTACACAATACAACACGCTTTACCTTTTTGGCATCCGCTTGTTGGTCGTCTATGATTTCTTGAAACTTGCCTTGTGTAAAGTCATTAATTGAACTGACACACAATGGGTGACGCAACAAACTTTTTGGTGACATCACAATCAATGGAACTCTAAAATCACGTTTCAATTGACGCCGTAAAGCATGGAACATATTCGCAGGAGTAGTCGGATTTACTACCTGCATATTTTGATTAGCGCATAACTGTAAGAAACGCTCTGGTCGAGCAGATGTGTGCTCAGGGCCTTGACCTTCATGACCGTGTGGAAGTAACATTACTAACCCATTGAATCTTTTCCATTTTGTTTCTCCACTGGCGATATATTGATCAATAATAACCTGTGCTCCGTTCACAAAATCTCCAAACTGCGCTTCCCATACGGTAAGCGCCTGAGGTGAATTCATGGCATATCCATATTCAAAACCAAGTACCGCGAATTCGGATAAATTAGAATTGAAAATTTTAAAATTGCCTTGGTCTTTTGACACATGTTGCAACGGGCAATATTCTTGCTCCGCCTCAACTTCTTTGATAATTGCATGTCGATGACTAAAAGTACCTCTTTCACAATCTTGGCCACTAATTCTAACGGAGTGACTTTCCTCGAGCAAACTTGCATAAGCCATCAACTCACCCATGGCCCAATCATATTGCTGATTACTAACCATCGCAGCACGATCGCCAAAGAGTTTTTCTATTTTTTTAAAAGGTGTAAATCCTTCAGGAATTGCCGTAATCGCTTTAGCTAGTTTTTCAAACTTTGCTTTTGAAATACTTGTTTTTGGTGATTCATTAAAATCTTTTTTCTCCGCTTTTCTTAAATCTCTCCAATTGTGATTGTTTGAATCTTTTATATAATCACCGTTTTTCTCTCTAACCGTGTCCAGTTTTTCTTGAAGTAGTTTCTTGAATTCCACTTGCATGGTTTTGGCCATATTGGCCTCTAAATTCCCAGATGCTGTTAGCTTTTCAGCATATATTTCACGTGGATTTTTATGCTTCGCAATGGCCTTATACAATTTGGGCTGTGTAAATCGTGGCTCATCACCTTCATTATGACCATATTTTCTATAGCCCAATAAGTCAACAAAAACATCAGTATGATAACGCTGTCTGTATTCCATCGCCAATTGCATAACATATACAATGGCTTCGGCATCATCCCCATTTACGTGAAACACTGGGCATTTGGTTGTTTTTGCAACATCTGTACAATAGATAGATGTACGTCCATCGATGTAATTCGTAGTAAAACCGATTTGGTTGTTGGTCACAATATGCAACGTTCCACCAGTTTCATAGGCCTCTAAACCAGCCATTTGAATGGTTTCATAAACCACGCCTTGACCTGAAACAGAGGCATCGCCATGAATCAAAATCGGCACTAATTTATTTCCATCATTTTCATAAAGCCTGTCTAACTTCGACCTAGAAACTCCCTCTACTACAGGGTCTACAGACTCTAAATGGGAAGGATTTGGTGACAAGCTTAATTTCACCATCTTACCCAAACTTGTTTTCACCTCCGAAGAATAGCCAATATGGTACTTAACGTCTCCTTCGAAAATTCCATCTTCATAGGCATTTCCTTCAAACTCTCTAAAAATCTCTTCGTAGCTCTTGTTTAATATATTGACAAGTACGTTAAGTCGGCCACGGTGTGCCATACCAATAACATATTCGTCTACACCGTTCGCTGCTCCAAATTCTATCGCTGCATCTAGTGCTGGCACTAAAGTTTCAAGACCCTCTAAGGAGAACCGTTTTTGACCTACATATTTTGTATGAAGAAAGTTCTCAAATACAACCGCTTGGTTTAACTTTTCTAGAATTAATCGCTTTTGCTCTAGAGAAAGAACCGGTCTATTCCTATTGGACTCCATCTTAGACCGTAACCATTCTTTACGTTCTGGGTGTGGGATATACATATACTCAACACCAATGCTATCGCAATAGGTTTTCTCTAAATGGGCTATAATGTCCTTTAGTTTTGCCGGACCAATGCCAAGTTCGACTCCTGCATTAAAGGTTTTATCCAAATCTGCTTCTGTCAGATCAAAATTCTTTATATCTAGCGTCGGTTCGTACTTTCTACGTTCACGCACAGGGTTGGTCTGTGTGAAGAAATGACCACGGGTTCTATACCCTTCATTAATGAGTCGTAACACATTAATTTCCTTTAACATATCCTCGGAAACGACTTCGCTTCCTGTGCCTGTTTTGTTATAGGCTAGATCAAAGCCTTCGAAAAATTTCTTCCAACCAAAATCAACACTTTCAGGGTCATTTTGATACTGAGCGTACAAATCGTCGATTGCGTCAACGTCAGCGTTACTAAGGTATGTGTGTCCAATCATTTTTGTGAGGATAAATTTATTATCGCTAAATGGTTGGCAAAGATAGGATTTGTGTGGAATTGCACACGTGATAAAATGCAATAGGTTTTAACGCTTTTTGACTAAAAATCCACAAAGTTTCTAGACTAAAATGTCCATGACAATCGTTTGAAAGACTACAACAAATGTTGTTTTAAATAATATCTTTGCACAAAATCAGAAAAGTAGTATGTCATTAAAAAATGAAGAGAAAGACAAGCGTAGTAGGTTGATACTGTTTTTTGTCATTCTTGCCTTGTTGGTTGTTAATGGTGCCTTAATCATTAATTTATTAAACAAGAAAAGTGATATAGAAGAAGTAAAAATAGAGAATGAGGATTTAACTGCTGACGTTGAACGCTTAGGCACTAAGCTTGATGCGTTAGATTTGGAGTTGGTCAATCAAAAAGGGAAGAATCAACAACTTGATAGCATAATCAACATTAAAGAGACGATTATCGCTGACCAAGTAAGTCAGATACGCAAGCAACTTCAGAATAATAATTTATCTAAGGCTCAGGTGTCAAGATTGGAGAATAAAATCCGAAGTCTGAATGGTTTGGTAATGAAGTATGAGCATGAAGTCGATTCATTGAGTAAATTGAATGACTACCTCGAGGATGAGGTATATGCTAGAGATCAAGAGATTTTAAAGCAGAAAAAAGAAAAAGACGAAATAGCGAGTGACTTAAGTAAAGCAAACATCCAGTTGGATATCGCTAAACGATTAGAACTTCAGAGTATAGCTGGAACTGGCGTTAAGGAAAAGTCAGGAGGCGATAAAGAAGTTACCAAACTTTCAAAAACAGATAAGATTAGGGTTTCATGTGTCATAGACAACAACCCTGTTGCCGATAAGAATACCAAGGTGTGCTATTTGCAGATTATTGGTCCTGAAAAATCTACGCTGCACGATGCACAAAAGGGATCTGGCACGTTTGTTTTTAATGGTGAAAAGTCGCTGTACACGTTAAAACAAAATTTTACATTCAATAATGCCAACGAAGCTTTGACTTTTTACTGGGCTAAATCTCCCGCCATGACATCGGGAGACTATATTGCTAATGTATACTGCGAAGGTGTTAAAATTGGCACCACAACTTTCAACTTAAAATAGTGCAAAAAACGGTCTGGATTACAGGCGCCAGTTCAGGAATTGGTGAAGCATTAGCTCTAGAGTATGCGAAATCAAATGCCAACTTAATTCTATCTTCTCGCAAAAAAGAGGCCCTAGAGGTAGTAGCGAAGAAATGCCAGACATCCTCTAACAAAGTATTTGTAGCGCCGTTAGACCTTGCAGATTCTTCAAACTTTGAAACTATTATTTCTAAAGTTAGGTCTCAGTTTGACCGTGTCGACATCCTAATCAACAATGGTGGCATCAGCCAACGTAGTTTAGTTCTAGAAACTCCAATGGAAGTCGATAGAAGACTATTTGAAATTAACTACTTCGGAACCATTCATTTAACCAAATTAATACTCCCTTGGATGCTCGAAACCGGCGGAGGTAATATCGTAGCCATAAGCAGCATTTCGGGCAAATTTGGATTCCCATTGCGTGCGTCATATGCCGCAACAAAACACGCCCTGTTTGGATTCTTCGAAACCTTAGGCCTAGAACATATCAAAGACAATATTAGAACAACCATGGTTTGCCCAGGTCGGATAAAGACTAATTTTTCTTTGAGTGCGCTGAACAGTAAAGGCGAAACGACCAATGAAATGGACCCAGGTTTAGCCAATGGGATGCCTGCTTCAATTTGCGCTCATCGGATAGTTAAAGCTGTAAGAAAAAACAAGCGCGAAGTATGGATAGGTGGCAAAGAAATATTGATGGTATATTTTCATAAATATTTGCCTTGGTTATTCTGGAAAATAGCGCCAAACATTGATCCAAAGTAGATTCTAAACAACGCAAGCCTAATCGTTATATTCGCGGAAATTTTAACAGAATGATAAGCGGTATACAGCAAATGGGAATTGGCATTCCCAACGTTCATGAAGCCTGGACTTGGTACAGACAGCATCTAGGAATGGATGTACCCATCTTCGAAGAAGCAGCAACTGCAGACTTGATGCTTCCCTATACAGGAGGAAAGCCACATGATCGCCATGCCATCCTAGCACTTAATATGCAAGGTGGTGGTGGATTTGAAATTTGGCAGTATACCAGTAGAACACCTGTAGCCGCCGAATTTGATATTGCATTGGGCGACTTGGGAATTAACATTTGTAAGATGAAATGTTCCAACGCAGATACAGCGTTCACATTTTTAGAACAAAAAGGGATAACCTTATCCAAGTCTGTTTCAAAAGACCCTTCAGGAACAAAACATTTTTTCGTTAAAGACCCATACGGTAACATATTTCAAATTGTAGAATGCACTGAAACATTCAAACAAACGGATGCCACAACTGGTGGTGTATATGGTGCAGTCATAGGCGTGTCAGATATTGACAAGTCTATAGGACTTTATTCGAATGTTTTAGGATACGATGTAACCCTATATGATGAGGAAGGCAGCTTTGATGATTTGAATGGCGTATCCAGTAGTAATGACACCTACAGAAGAGTATTATTAAAACATGGTGCAACTAGAAAAGGCGCATTTAGTCCTCTTTTAGGTCCTTCGCAAATTGAGCTTATTCAAAAGACGTCGTCAGTTGGACGTAAAATCTACGAGAACCGTTATTGGGGTGATTTAGGATTTATTCATCTTTGTTTCGATGTAACAGATATGGCTGCATTAAAAGCAAGGGCAGCTGAAAATGGTTATGCGTTTACGGTAGACAGTGCAAACTCATTTGACATGGGTGAGGCTGCTGGTCATTTCACCTACATCGCAGACCCTGATGGTGCATTAATCGAGTTTGTAGAAACGCATAAAATACCAATCATGAAAAAAATTGGCTGGTATTTAGATTTAAGAAAAAGAGACCCTGAAAAGTCCTTACCTAAATGGTTATTGTTAGCCTTAGGACTGAACAGAAAAAAAGATTGATTGTTGTTAGGTATATGAAATTCAGAAATAATATTCTACCTGCAGTATTTATTATCCTCTTGGTTGTTTCGACCTTATTTATAGGGGTTAACAAAACGAAGAACGCTGTAGATGCTCACCCAGGATTTGGCGAACAATTGTTCCAAATGAAGCAAAACGAACAAGGCGAAATACCACGTTCGATGTGGAAACAATGGAAAGCAGAAACACGAGAATTTCATGGAAAAGTTGATTACTTCAGCAACGTTAGTGAACTTGGACCAGACAATATTGGCGGAAGAACACGTGCTTTATTGGTAGATAGTGAAAACTCAAATCACTTAATCGCCGGTGGCGTTTCAGGTGGCATCTTTACTAGTACCAATGGCGGGCTTACTTGGACTCCTTTAGACGACGACGCCTCTACACTTTCAGTAACAGCAATTACTCAGAGTCCGTTTAACCCAAAAGAGATTTATTACAGTACTGGAGAAAGAAGTACTGGCGTATATATTAATTATGATGGAAATGGAATCTTTAAGTCAGTTGATGGTGGACTAAGTTTTTCTCAAATTGATTCGTCAGACATTCCTGCATTTGACAAAACATGGGATATTGTACATTCATTAACGGACAGCAATACTTTATATGTTGCCACAAACTCTACTGGACTTTTCCGATCGACAGATGGGGGCACAAGTTTCCAACAAATCTTTAAAATTGGTCAAAAAGCAATTAACGACGTTGATGTTTTGGATAATGGCCGTGTTTATTTAAGTGTTGATGGTGAAGGCGTTTATTACTTCGATGAAGCTGAAACAGTAGAGATAAAAGAATACCCCGTTGGTTTAGCCAATGGCTCTTTCGCACGTTGTTTGATCGAACCAAGTGTCTCTAACCCGAACATCATTTATGCCGCATTCTCAGGAACAAATTTAAATAGTTTGAGAGGTGTATTTAAAACAACCAATGCCGGTGAGACTTGGACAGAATTACCAAATCCAGCGAGCAGGGGTGTACGTTATAATTTCACTTGGTACTGTTTTACATTAGCTGTTCATCCAACCAATCCGAATTTTGTAATTTGCTCGGCTCAAGAACCAAGTTACAGTACTAACGGTGGCGCGCAATGGCGAGACATGGTAAACGCTCATGCAGATTACCACAATGTATCTTGGATACCTAATTCTAATAGCTACTACGTATTGTGTGATGGCGGAATCTATCAGTACAATACAGCCACAACTGGCTCGAGTGCTTCCGATCGAAACAAAGGGTATAATGTAACTCAGTTTTACGCTGGTTCGTATAGCCCAACTGGAAATGAAGTAATCGTTGGAGCACAAGACAATTGGACTACGACTAACAATGGAGGATCATCCACATTCACTCAGATATTAGGTGGTGATGGTGCATTCAATGGTATTGGACCAAAAGGTGAAAACATTTATGCTTCATCTCAAAACGGAAATATTAGAAGATGGAACTCAAATCGTTGGGTAAATATCTATAACAGTTTAGCGGGTACTGTAGGAACATCTGATTTCTGGTTTATCAATCCATTTGAATTAAACCCAGTTAATGGAGAGCAACTTTATTTCCCTACCAAAAATTATATCGCGCGTAGTACCAATCGAGGATCTAGCTGGTCTAGAATTACCAATAGTATTCCGGGTAGCATTTTTGCGGTGGGAATGACACCGGAAGACAACCCGACGTTGTATTTTGGTGGACAAAGCGGCATCCTGTACAGAATTGATCAAGCCAAAACGGCTTCTGCTGGTTCGTCTTTTAAAATGTTTACACTTGCCCCTGCAATTGCAAGAGGTGGGTTCATTGGCAATATTGAAGTCGACCCTAATGACCCGACTACGATTTACACAGGTTACTCGAACTTTAGTACTCGACCTCAAATTTGGAAAATAGAAAAAGCAAATACGTCACAACCAGAATGGACAGACATAAGTGGTAATTTACCAACTTTATTACCTGTAAATTGGATTGAGGTTGACCCTGACAATTCGGACAATATTATGGTGGCTACAGACTATGGTTTGTATGTAACTGGTGATGGTGGCCGTTTTTGGCATAAGGAAACGCAAATTCCAAATGTCTATATCTCAATGGTGCGTTTAAGAGCCTCCGACCGAAAGTTATTTGTATTTACCTATGGTCGAGGTGTATGGACCGCATCATTAAATGACGACATCACCACATCCGTAAAGCCTAGCAACGTAGCATCTAAATTGAAGTTATATCCTAACCCTGCCGTGAATTATATTCAAGTAGAAGGATATTCTGGACAAGCAGTTAACGTGTTGGACAGCAAAGGAGCAATCGTAACGGTTGAGATATCTACATCAGGTAAGCTGGATGTAAGCCATTTGACCTCTGGAATGTATTTCGTAAGATTAACTGACGATTTAGGTCAGCGCGTTGGTCGATTTATTATCGACTAGCCTTCTTCAGACTCATCTTCTTGAACTTCTTGTACTTCACTCATAAATTCTTTTAAAGAGGTAAGTATAGGTACGTTCATCAAATCAGCGTCTAATGCGTTTGCAGCTAACACCGAAAACCAATCCAAACGGTAGTTTACATCAAAAATGGTGTAAAGGTCATAATCTGGTATAGCCAATGGCAATACTCGATTGTTATCCATTTCTAAATGACCTGAAATAAAATCAAATCGAGATCCGACACGGACGTTTTCTTCTGTGTAAAGCATTAGGAAATTCGTCGGTAGTCTGTCGGTATAAGACTCAAGCACATTATGGTTACACTCTGGCACAGGGTGCACAAAGGCTTCCAGTTTGGCATTTTCGTTTATCTGTTGTGCGAACCTAACAGCTAACGGATACATCGCACGATCGGCAAGTATTACAAACTTGTTTTTTAAACTTGACTTGAAGTAATCAAAAATCCGATTGGCTGAAAGAATTTGTTTTTCTTGATTCTCTATGAGTTTTGATTGAATATCTTGTAATTGCTCGGCGTAATCGATGCCAAAACACTCACCCAAAATGAGTAAAAGATACGACAGACCCATGCCAAGCGTTTGACGTGGTTGAAAGCCAGTTTTTAATGGGTAGCATGTCAAACCATTTGTGTCACTCAATTCTTTAATAACACCACCAGAAGCTATACATACTATTTGTGCTCCTTTCGATTTAGCGTCATGAAACATGGCTATTGTTTCTTCTGTGTTCCCAGAATATGAGTTCAACACGACTAGTGTCTTTTCATTTACATACTGAGGAAGGGCGTAGTCATTAATCGTCTCGATTGGTAATGTCGCTTTGTCGAATAACCACGACTTTGCCATAACAGCACCAATACCAGATCCACCTAAACCTCCTAATACCACATTACTAATGCTTTCTGCTTTGCAACCATGCGGTTTGTAATTCGATAAACTGTAGGCTATTTGGTCACTAAATTCTTTGAGTGAAGTTTCGTGTGTTATCATGTCTTATAAGCTAAATTCGTGCGAAATTAACATTTTGACTTAAACTGTACGTTTTTCTTTGATGAATTCCGAAAACAGAACATCCCACGTCCAATTCACCTTCACCGCTGATAAAAAACAATCCCCTATACGGATTGATCGGTTTATCAAAGATCGCATTGAAAATGCGTCAAGAACGAAGATTCAACAGGCCATTGAGCAAGGCAAAGTGTTAGTCAATAATCTAGCGGTAAAGGCCAATTACAAAGTGCGCCCACAAGATGAAATAGAAGTCATTTCATTTGAAGAACCTCGGATATATGAGGTTGTTCCACAGCAGATGAATCTCGACATTTTTTATGAAGACGATGAAGTGTTGCTCATTAATAAACCCGCTGGGATGACGGTTCATCCAGGTGTGGGCAATTATGATCGTACGCTTAGCAATGGGTTGGCACATTATCTTGGTGATGACATCCATCAGTCTGACCGACATCCATTTTTAGTTCACCGCATTGATAAAAACACAAGTGGATTATTACTTGTTGCAAAAGACGAGGTTAGTACAAGAATTTTAGGGAAGCAGTTCCAAGACCACTCGATTGTTCGAAAGTACTATGCCTTGGTGTGGGGCAGTCCTGCAGAAAAGGAGGGAACTATTGCCACCAATATTACACGGAGTAATCAAAATAGAAAAGTATTTACCACTACTATGGACCCTGAAGTAGGTAAACATGCGATCACGCATTATAAAGTGATTGAAGATTTTACGTATGTATCTCTTGTAGAATGCCAGTTGGAAACCGGACGGACGCATCAAATCCGTGTGCATATGAAACACATTGGTCATCCCTTGTTTTCAGACAGTACATACGGTGGTGATAAAATCAGAAAAGGAGTGGTTTTTAGCAAGTACAAACAATTTGTAGAAAATTGCTTTAGTAAATTACCTAGACAGGCCCTCCATGCCAAAACGTTAGGCTTTGTTCATCCTAAAACAAATGAAACAATGTTTTTTGAAAGTGAATTACCTGACGACATGGCCCAGGTTATTCAAAAATGGCGAGATGTGAGCGGAACCTACGATTTCAACAAGACATAAAAAAAAGGAGGCGAAACCTCCCTTTCATGCCAATCCGATAGTGTCTTACGTTAAAAGTCTTTATGAAAGTGTGTGCTATAGGTCAAAGTAGTAGTAGTAATATCCATATGAGAAATAAGTCTTATACGGGTTGGCATTAACACAAGCCTTCAAAAAATACGATTACAATCACTGCTGTTCGCATTTAATAATTCAAATATAGACTTTTTTATCTAATTATGGGAATTATGACAATAATCCTAATTATTTAGAATCATTATTAAGTAGTCCGATTTCCAATAGTCTTTCTCTCAAATATTCTCCTGCAGAAATATCATCATATTGTTTGGGATGATTTGAATCAATGCATGACGCCAAACAATCTAATCGCGTACTGCTTTTGGGATGCAAGAAAAATGGAATAGAATACCTTGGCGACGACCACTCCGATCGTGGCGGGTTAACCACACGATGCGTTGTTGACTTGAATTTATTGTTGGTCAATCTTTGAAGCATGTCTCCAACATTAACTACTAGATGTTCCTTTAACGACGTTACGCCAACCCATTTTTGATCTTTTGTTAATACTTCTAATCCCCCAGCGCTTGCGCCCATCAGTAACGTAATCAGATTAATATCCTCATGTTCCCCAGCGCGCACCGCACCTACGGGTGGTTCTTCAATGATAGGTGGGTAATGGATAGGCCTTAAAATGCTGTTTCCATATTGAATTTCACTATCAAAATAAAACTCATCAATTCCTAAATAAAGCGCCATCGCCCTTAACATGTACTTGCCTGTTTCCTCCAATGCTTTGAAGGCCTGTTCGCCGATAGAATTGAAATCTTCTAATTCTTCAACAGTAATATTGTCAAAATAGTCAAACTTAGATTTTAGATTATCAGGCACATATTGTCCGAAATGCCAGAACTCTTTTAAGTCGCCCACATTCTTTCCTTTCGCATGCTCCTTTCCCCAACCTGTATAACCCCGTTGGCCAGCAAGTGCCTCATCGGCATATTTTAACTTTGTATCAATTGGAAGGCCAAAAAACTGTTTAGAAGCTTCATAAAGCTGCGTTTCGAGGGCCTCTGAAAGCAGGTGATTTTTAATCGCAGCGAAACCAGTATCCTCGTAGGCCTTTCCGAGCGCATCAACAAACTGAGCCTTTTCATCAGGAGTCCCTTTTACAAACAGATTTAAATCTAAAGATGGTATTATCGACATTTTATTATTTCAATTATCAAAGTAGCTGACTTGCAGTGTCTTAAAACACAAACACCTTGCTAAATTAACTTTAAATACCGATATTTGCTTACTACTTTGAACGAAAATTACTCGGGGTAACGCCCAATTACTATTACAACTATGACCGTGCTCAAGCTAATAAGACGTCTTTGCTTACTCGTTTGGATCATTTCCCCACACCTCAACACGTACGCTAAAATTTCGGCACCTGCATCAGTCAATTATGACTCATTGCTTACTAATTCGCAATTCAATTCGGCTCTCGAAGTAACAAATACCGCAATTGCCAATTCAGCCAAATGTAAATCTGCTTGGTCACTTGCCTTATTGAATCAAATAGAGGTAAATCAACATCTTGGAGATATTTCTATCAATACGGACAGCATACTCAATGAGATAAACTCTTGTTCTAAAATAACTGGCAGCAATGAAGAAAGATATAAAACACGACTAGCCTTCGGCAACGCAGTGCTAAGACAGGGCAAAATAATCGCAGCTCTTGAGCAATATAATTCTGCACTTGATATCGTTAAAAATCCGTCAGTGGCTTTTGCTGAAATTAACTTAGCCATTGGGAATGCCATGCTTATAGGTGAGGAAGTAAACATGTCTCCACAGTTTTTAATAAATGCATCTGGCGCACTTACCAAACTAGGGACAGAAGGAACTGCTACACATGCTAGACTTTATCATTTGATGGCCCAGTATTATTACCAATCTAGCGAATTACAACGTGCACAATTGTCCTTGCTTCAATCCATAAATATCAACAAAAGTCTTAACCACAAATTACCGTTAGCTCGTGACTACACGTTATTAAGCCAGCTTAATCTGAGGTTAAAAAATTATGCCTTGGCGAGTAAGTATCAGCGCGTAGCAACCGAGTTAACCATTTCCAAAGAAATTGCAACGATTCTTGCTTTACAAAACACCGAGGCACGCTTAAAGCAAGGGTCTGTCAACGAAGCTTTGAGAAACTTGGCTGTTATCAAGCGAGAGACAAGCGCTTCAGGTGATATAGTGAATAAATTAAAATGTCTTCAACTTCAAAAACAGGTGTACAAAGCAAAAGGCGATTTGCAAAATGCTTTCAACATCGAAAAAGAAATCACTAGCCTTCGTGCGGAGATGGACATAGGCATTATATATAAAACATACCTGAGCATTAAAAAAGCTAAGGACCACAGTATGCGTGAAATTCAAAACGAGTTGAACGCAAAGGACGATGCCTTACTAAAGAAAGATAATCGATTCACTACTTTTTTAAAATATGGGTCGGCGATAGCGGTCTTGCTTCTTTTAACCGTGATTGGATTGATGTGGACACAACTTCAAATCAAAAGGGGCACAAACAAAAAGTTAGTGGAAAGAAATTCCATAATTCACGAACAAAACGATGAGTTAAGGAAAATGAATGCCATACTTGATGAAGCAAAAAGGCAAGCTGAATCAGGCCTTAGGGCCAAATCAAACTTCTTAGCTGTGACCAGTCATGAAATTAGAACACCTATGAATGGCATAATGGGTATGGCTGCATTATTGCTGTACTCAAAACTGGATAAGGAACAAGAGAAATACGTAGAAACCATTGAAACAAGTAGTCAAAACTTGCTGGTTATTCTAAATGACATATTAGACTTTTCAAAGATCGAAGCCGGCAAGATGAATTTAGAGTCAAAACTTATTGACCTAGAACAACTGATTGAGGAAGTGATTACCGTGTTCTCAAAACAAGCCAAAGAGAAGAATAATGTTATTCAGCACGAGATTAAAGAATCTAATATTAAGTACTTCAAAGGTGATATTTTACGTATTCGCCAGGTCCTCATCAATTTAGTCAGCAACGCAGTTAAGTTCACAAAAGATGGCACTATTAAGATTGTAGTTGATTTAGAAGAAATGTTACGTTCAACGAGCTTGAGTGAGCAAAATGCGAAATTAAAATTCGCAGTCAGTGATGATGGAATTGGGATATCCCCAAAAAAGCAACAAACCATTTTTGACGCTTTCGAACAGGAAGACAATACAACTTCACGAAAATATGGTGGCATTGGTTTGGGCTTAAGTATTTCGAAGAAACTTGTGGAGTTAATGGGTGGTCAAATTGGTTTGACCTCTGAAAAAGGAAAAGGAACGACCTTCTTCTTTACAATTGACGGTAAAATCCCTAGCGCTAAAGAAGCGTTATCTGAGCAACCTGTTAATGCTAAGCAACGCAAGAATCCATTAAATGTCGAAGAAAAAATCAACGAGAAGTTCCCACTTAATATTTTGGTAGCTGAAGACAATATGTTCAATAAAATGTTGATTGAGAAATTGTTGAATAAATTTGGCTATGATCAATTCTTGCACGCCGAAAATGGTGTTGAAGTGCTGGACTTGATGGAAAACAATCCAGTAGACATAATCCTTATGGATATTCAAATGCCGGAAAAAGACGGACTAACAACTACCAAAGAAATCATAGAAAAATATGGTAATGAGCGACCTCCTATCATTGCGCTTACTGCCGATGCTACAGAAAGTAGCAAAGAGTTTTACATGAGTTCTGGAATGGACGACTTTTTAGGTAAGCCATACAAGGCTGAAGATTTGCACATTTTGCTAAGCAGCTATGGTGCTAAGATAAATGAAGAAAAGGCCACTAACGTAAATTAGCATCTAGCAACAACCTAATTGCCTTTGACTTCAGTAAACACTCTTCATATTCTTGTTCAGGGTCGCTGTCAAAGGTTATAGCGCCACCAACTGAATACGAGGCACTTTGCTGTTTCCCGTCATACAATAAGGTTCTAATCACAACGTTTGAATCCATATTCCCATTGGGTTCCATGTATCCTATCGAACCACTATACCATCCCCTTGCTGATGTCTCTAACGCTTCAATAAATTTCAAAACAATATATTTTGGTGCACCTGTCATGCTGCCCATAGGATACGTTGCCATTAAGGTGTCAACAAAATTGAATGAGTCTGATAGTTGACCCGATATAGTTGATATCATTTGATTGACATGCTTGTAACCATAAATACCAAATAGTTCTTCAACACGCACAGATCCTGCCACACACAACTTGCTTAAGTCATTGCGTACTAGATCGACAATCATAATATGTTCGGCACGTTCTTTAATTGAATTAGCCAAGTGCAGCCTACTTGCTGCATCTTTGTTTTCGTCTTGGAAGCGCTTAGATGTCCCTTTTATCGGTTGGGCGAACAACGTATTTTCTTGTACAGACAAGTACCGCTCAGGACTGGCACAAAGCACATGTTTCTCTTTTAGCTTTACGTATGATGAGAAAGGCGTTGGAGAAGCATGTATTAATTGCTGATAAAGTTGAAACGGGTTATTGCAATGAAAATTATCCAGCTCATGGCTCATGCATAGATTCATTTCATACATGTTACCAGCGGCGATCTCCTTCTTAATTTGCAGCACCTTTTCTTGGTGTTCTGCCTTCGTCATGGACGACTTGATATCATCATACGTTACAGACGTATCGGTTGGCACCTCAATACTCAATGGGTGCGTTAACGTCACTAAACTTATTCCAGACAGTTGAATTTCCCCGGTACGTTTTATAGCTACAACGATTTCTGGTTCGACCATACTTAGTAAAGGCCATGTAAAAGGCGACGGGTTTGAACTCTCTAGTTGATTCGTTTTAGACTTTAATTCATACGACAATCCAAAAAACCGCCATTCGGTTGATTGAATAAATTCCTGAACTGCCCCCCAACTAAAATCAATAGGAGTTAATTCTAGCTCGCTTTTAGCCCCTAATCCCACCAATAGGGCATATTCTCCAATTCCATAGGGATTTGCTTGGTTGCATGAATCCAACCAAAAGACATGGTCATAATTGTTTGCCATGATTTCTAAATTATTCCTAATCGTATTTATCGAATGACTATCAACAATCATGAACCAAAATATTCTATCATTTTACGCGCTTTATCAGGACCTATCACTCCAGTCAATGCAGACTCAGAAGCAGATTTAATTTTTTTTACGGATCTAAATTTCTTTAAAAGCAAATCAATTGTCTTCGGCCCTACCCCATCTATATTATTAAGCTCTGAGTGTGTTAACTCCTTTGACCTTTTATTTCGGTGATGGGTAATGCCAAAACGGTGCGCTTCATCTCTTAATCGCTGAATTACTTTCAACGTTTCTGAAGTTTTATCGATATACATAGGCAAGCTATCACCTGGGTAATAAATCTCTTCTAATCGTTTGGCAATTCCTACAACAGCAATCTTACCATATAAATCTAGCTCTTGTAGTGTAGCAACCGTTGCACTTAATTGGCCTTTACCCCCGTCGATAATGATAAGCTGTGGTAAGGGTTTGTTTTCTTTGACCAATCTTGAATATCGCCGTGACACAACTTCCTTCATACTATCAAAATCGTTAGGCCCTATCACGGTTTTAATATTAAAATGGCGATAATCCTTTTTGGAAGGTTTCCCGTCTTTGAACACCACACAAGCAGAAACAGGGTTAGACCCTTGCAAATTTGAATTATCAAAGCACTCAATGTGTCTCGGTTCTTCTTTAAGTCTTAAGTCAGACTTCATTTGCTGCATTAGTCTGTCTGAACGATGCGACGGGTTCAACTTTTCATACTGATCCAACTTTTGCTTTTTGTATAAAAGCGCATTTCGAAGAGACAAATCCAACAATTTCTTCTTGTCTCCCTTTTGCGGAACAGTAACTTTTATAGATTCAAAAGCATCCATTTGAATTGGGAGAATCAACTCTTTGCTATTGCTTTCGTACAAGTGTCGAATCTTTGGAATAGCCGACTCAAGCACGTCTTGTAGTGACTCCGCCATTTTCAATTTGTATTCTACTGACTTCGCACGAACAACCATACCGTTAATTACCTTCAAGTAATTCATGAAGGCACTTTTTTCAGTAAGTACACCCGAAAAAACATCTACATTGGTGATAGTATGGCTTACCACTGTAGACTTGGTTTTGAACATGTCAAGCAGTGCTAACTTCTCCTTAAAATTATTGGCTTTTTCGAATTCAAGAGACTCAGAGGCCAGTTTCATCTCCCTTCTTAAATGCTGTTTAACATGAGAGAAGTTTCCATTCAAAATGTGCTTGACGTTAGCAATCGATTCGAGGTACTCCACTTCTGTTTCTTTGCCAACACATGGTGCTTTACAATTACCCAATTGGTATTCAAGGCATGCTCTAAATTTATTGGCCTGAATGTTTTCTTCAGATAAATTGTAATTGCAATTACGCAGCGGGTACAAGGACTTTATTAAATCAAGTACTATGTGCATAGAACGTGCAGAGGTATATGGGCCGAAATATTTGGAACCATCATACTTCGGATTTCTCATGGCAAATACTCGTGGAAATCGCTCATTGGTAATACGAATCAATGGAAAAGACCGATCATCTTTGAGCATCATGTTGTAACGTGGTTGATGCTCTTTTATAAGGTTGTTCTCTAATAGCAGCGCATCTGTTTCATTATCCACTACCACATATTCAATGCGATCAATGCGAGAAACGAGCACTTTAGTTTTGTTGTTGTCGTGATTTTTATGAAAATAAGAGCCTACCCTTTTCTTTAGATTTTTGGCTTTGCCAACATAAATAATCTTATCCGTCTTATCGAAGTATTTATAGATACCAGGATTGGTCGGTAAAATTTTTAGGGTCTCTTTGATGTCCACTTTTTGTATTTGGACAAAGATATATTACACGGGAAATATTCGTATAAAAAAAGAAACCCATTCTGCAGTAGCAAAATGGGTTCTTAAACATAGCGGCAATGTCCTACTTTCCCAGGTTTTACCCAAGTATCATCGGCTCTGAGGGGCTTAACTTCTCTGTTCGAAAAGGGAAGAGGTGTACACCCTCGATATAATCACCTAAAAGTCTTTCCGCTTATGCGGTTAATATCATAAAGTTCTTTGTTTCCCTAATGGAAAACAATGACAAAAATTGAAAGTAAATAAATTATAAAAAAATATAAGTCTACGGGTAATTAGTATTGCTCGGCTTTGACATTACTGCCTTTACACCTACAACCTATCAACGTCATCGTCTTTAACGACCCTTAAAAGAAAATTCATCTTGAGGTCAGTTTCGTGCTTAGATGCTTTCAGCACTTATCTGCTCCATACATAGCTACTCTGCGGTGCTCCTGGCGGAACAACAGATACACCAGAGGTATGTCCAACCCGGTCCTCTCGTACTAAAGTCAGATCCTCTCAATTTTCTAGCGCCCACAACAGATAGGGACCGAACTGTCTCACGACGTTCTGAACCCAGCTCGCGTGCCACTTTAATGGGCGAACAGCCCAACCCTTGGGACCTTCTCCAGCCCCAGGATGTGACGAGCCGACATCGAGGTGCCAAACCTCCCCGTCGATGTGAGCTCTTGGGGGAGATCAGCCTGTTATCCCCGGAGTACCTTTTATCCTTTGAGCGATATCCCTTCCATTCAGAAATACCGGATCACTATGTCCTGCTTTCGCACCTGATCGACTTGTCGGTCTCACAGTCAAGCACCCTTATACCATTACGCTCTTAGTACGATTACCAACCGTACTGAGGGTACCTTTGAAAGCCTCCGTTACTTTTTTGGAGGCGACCACCCCAGTCAAACTACCCACCACACAATGTCCCCTGATGTATTCTACCAGGGTTAGATTTCAACTAGATAAAGGGTGGTATTTCACCAACGACTCCGCATCGCCTGACGACGACACTTCAAAGTCTCCCACCTATCCTACACATTATATAGCCAAAACCAATGTGAAGCTGTAGTGAAGGTTCACGGGGTCTTTCCGTCCCGTTGCGGGTAATCGGCATCTTCACCGATACTACAATTTCACCGAGCTCGTGGTCGAGACAGTGCCCAGATCGTTGCACCATTCGTGCAGGTCGGAACTTACCCGACAAGGAATTTCGCTACCTTAGGACCGTTATAGTTACGGCCGCCGTTTACCGGGGCTTCAATTCAATGCTTCTCAACCGAAGTCGATAACATCCCCTCTTAACCTTCCGGCACCGGGCAGGTGTCAGGCCTTATACTTCATCTTTCGATTTTGCAAAGCCATGTGTTTTTGCTAAACAGTCGCCTGGGCCATTTCTCTGCGGCCTGCCGAAGCAGGCACCCCTTCTCCCGAAGTTACAGGGTTAATTTGCCGAGTTCCTTAACCACGACTCACTCGAGGGCCTTAGGATTCTCTCCTTGACTACCTGTGTCGGTTTGCGGTACGGGCTTAAGTTAGGGGCTTTTCTTGGAAGCAGATTTGATACATTATCCACTCGTCCGAAGAGTTGTGGTACTATCGCGGTGTCGCCACTCGCTTCAACGTACTATTCCGTCAGTACGCAATATCTCTTCTGCTCCGTCCTCCCTAACTGGTACAGGAATATTAACCTGTTATCCATCGACTACCCTAAATCGGTTCGCCTTAGGTCCCGACTAACCCTGATCCGATTAGCGTTGATCAGGAAACCTTAGTCTATCGGCCTGCGGGTTTCTCACCCGCATTATCGTTACTTATGCCTACATTTGCTTTTCTAATGTCTCCAACATGCCTTACGGCACACCTTCACTGTCATTAGAATGCTCCCCTACCAGTGTCAGTAAACTGACAATCCATAGCTTCGGTATTATTCTTATGCCCGATTATTATTCATGCACAATCGCTCGACTAGTGAGCTGTTACGCACTCTTTAAATGAATGGCTGCTTCCAAGCCAACATCCTAGCTGTCAATGCAATT